>VAOY01037955.1_pt1 | contig 95285 bp, 85 predicted proteins | sample 3393881 | NCBI WGS metagenome assembly VAOY01 (sample SAMN08290430, study PRJNA428436) | hydrothermal vent metagenome | isolation source: Deep-sea hydrothermal vent chimney | place: Indian Ocean: Southwest Indian Ridge
AAATCGATTCAAAATAAGCTCCAATAAGCTTTATTTTAAAAGATTTATCCTAAATACTTTAAAAACCCTCTATTTTTTCCTTGCTTTCATAGCAAGTAGGTAAAGCTCACCGGCGTAAAAAGTTTTTCCGACAAACATTTTATTAAGATTGTGCTTCATTTTTCCTCCAAACCTTTGTTTTGTGCCGCCAGCGTTTCGTGTCCGGTGCAGCGAATGTTAGATGGTCTCTTGTCGAGATATTTTGCTCTTTATTTTATTAAGTTGTTTATCAAGATCATAAAATTCTTGTTGTAAATAGATAACGCTAAACAAATTCATCAGACTAAACCAAATCGCTAATTTTGGATTTTGTATAACCCATGTAGCAACCTCAACGTTTTGTCCACGAAATTGGAAAGTTTCATCAGGCGAAAAATATTTTATAGCTTTCGAAAACGCTCTTTTTTGGTTTGTGTCCAATTCTGAAACATAATTGTCCAAATCAAAATTTACATTACTCACAGAATGAGCAAGTTCGTTGCGTAATTCGGATAATTTTTGGATAAATGATCTTGCCTCTACCTTTAATAGGTTTAATGATTTAACAAAAGCCATTTTGCCTGTCTTTTTATTGCTCAGTTCTAATTGAGAAAAAACATTGTGGAATTCTGGGATATTGACAACTCCAGTGAGGAGATGAGAAACGGCGGCCTCTAGCAATGCATGTGCCTTGATTATGAAAGACCAATCATCCTCTCTAATCAGATCTGCTGAGAAACCAGCCTTTAATGATAATTTTTCCTCAAAAGTGTTAATCGTGTCATCAAAGGATTTCTGGTTATCTTTTTCCTCATTCATAATAAGACCCATCTAACATTGTCAATATGCGGAAACTTTTGCTTCATATCAGCCTTATAGGCTACCATTGTTTTCCACCTATTAACGTATTATTGTAGAAATCAGGAAATATTAGTGGAAATTCTCCGGCTATTATTAAATCAATATTGTTAGTATAGAGTATTAACATCTTATAAGGATAAACTTATGGAATTAACAGACCAGTCTCAACCATAATTTATTCCTGATTCCACACAAACTTAAACTGTTTCACAAATTTCGCTGAATGGCTTTTTACTGATAATGGGTACTTCTGCATCTTTCGTTGGAAAGCCAACGGGAATTAATAAATAGGTCCGTTCGTTATCCGGTCGTTTTAGTATGTCCTGTAGAAATTTCATAGGACTCGGAGTATGGGTTAAAAAAACCAGCCCTGCATTATGTATAGCAGCCAATAAAAACCCAACAGCAATACCAACCGATTCATTCACATGATAATTCTTTCGGGTCTCTTCATGGTTGATGTCCGTAATTTGTTTAAACACGACAATTAAATACGGCGCTGTTTCCAAAAACGGTTTTTTCCAGTCCGTGCCAAACTGGTTTAAGTCCTCCAGCCATTTTTCTGTCGCACGGTGGCTGTAGAATTCTTTTTCTTCCTTTTCAGCAGCAATTCGTATTTGCTTTTTAATTTTCGGATCTTCCACAACAACAAATTTCCACGGTTGTTTATTAGCTCCGGAAGGAGCCGTTGCGGCTGTTTTAATAATATTGTCTATTATTTGCCTTGGCACGGGTTTGTCAGAAAAATCCCTTACAGATCGCCTTGATTCCATCATTTCCAGAAAATCCCCTGATCGTTTTTTCATTTCTTTTTTTGGTAATTCAGCAAAATCTAATTTTTGGAATGCCATAGCTTCGCTTTCATGGTTAGTTTCTTAAAAGGAAATTACTATTATTATAATCCATGCGCTTATTTGAATCCATAATTCTTCTTCTGCTCGTTGTTCTTGTTTATCAACTGGTATATTCCAGCAAACGAGATAAACACGCTGCCCAGCTTATATTTGTCTCTATAATAATAATAGTAATCCATATATTTATTGAATCCTACCGCTGGCAAATGGTGCCTGCTTATTTGAGTTTTGGTTTTATTTATTTACGCTTAAAAATCGGCGAACTCAAATTCACTCAACGGATTAATAAGTTCGCTTGGGCCGCGTGGCTGATTTTAGTCGTTGGGTTACCTTTTTCTGTGCCCGTTATAGAGCTTCCTCACCCAACAGGGCCTCATACAATCGGATCAGAAATTTATCATTGGGTTGACAGCAGCCGCGCAGAATGGTTTACGCCGGATCGTGAAAATCCGAACGATGTACGCGAACTAGTGGTGCAGGTCTGGTATCCCGCCACAAACGTCATCGGCGAACCCATGCCGTATATCGATCATCTGAAAATTCGGTCTGCCGCCATGGGAGATGCTGGCGATTTCCCCGGATTTCTTGTGGAGCATCTCGATTTAGTTAAAACACATTCCTTTTTAAACGCTCCGCCTGAATCGGGAAAATATCCCCTCTTAATATTGTCTCATGGGGTTACCGGATTTCGTCAAATGCACACATCGCTCATTGAAGAATTAACCAGCCACGGCTACATTGTTGCCGCGCCCGACCATCCGTATGATTGTAACCTGACTGTTTTTCCAAACGGAGACATTGCTGACTACCGCTCCGAGATTACCGGCTTCCCGGATAGCGTGAAAATTCGCCGGCAGCAATTAAACACCCGGGTAGCTGATATAAAATTCATCCTCGATCAAATGTCCACCACCAATCAGTTAGCTAATCAAATCGATTTTAACCGAATCGGCGCTCTTGGGCATTCCTACGGCGGCGCCACAGTCATTCAATCTGCTTACGAAGATAACAGGATTAAAGCGGTCCTTACCCTGGACAGCTGGATGAATCCCCTTCCTGATCATGTATTGAAGAATGGAATAGAACAGCCCTTCTTGTATCTGGGTCGGCCAAGCTGGGACGATTCAGATTATCCCACTAGCCCTGAATTATTAGAAAAATTCATGAAAAATCTTGACACAAACAGCTTTCATTTTATTCTTGAAATCTCAAGGCATTTGGATTTTACCGATGCGCCATTATTTTCTCCATTTTCAAGTTTGATTCTGGAAACGGGTTCTATACCTGCAAAAAAAGCTGTAACGATTACAAATGATGTGGTCCTCTCCTTTTTCGATACCTTTCTAAAAAATAAAAACAATCAATTCCCAAATAATTTGTACTGGTACAACGAACTGAATAAACGAAAATAATATGACTACAAAAAAAGCATGGGCCCTGTCGCTGCTAGCATTGGTTCTGACCGTTCCATGGTTTATTACATCATCAGAAATGATTCTAGGTTTTCCCGCGTGGGCTTTTTATGCATTAGCCACAACCGTGTTTTATTCATTTCTCATCGCATATTTATTTCAAATATATCACACAAAAAACCGCAATAGACACCAATGACATCTGATCCCCTTCTTGGCCCGGTTGGATTAATATTTATGGGGCTCTATTTATTTTCCCTTATTGGCATTGGTTGGGCTGGGAGGATTGCCCGGAAAGAAAATTCCATGGCGGATTTTTACCTCGCCGGACGCGGGATGGGGGTGTTTGTTTTATTCCTTACGCTGTATGCAACACAATACAGCGGCAATACATTAATAGGCTTTGCCGGGAAAGCATATCGGGGTGGATATGAATCCATTGTGATGGTGATATTTATGAGCTCGGTCATCGGAGCGTATTTAATTTATGCTCCGAAACTCTTTCGAATGTCCCGGAAATATAAGTTTATCACCATTGGGGATTATGTTGAACATCGGTTTAAACATTCACTTTTAACATATTTGATTATCATTTTATCCATTGTGGCCCTGGGGAATTATATCCTCACCAATCTGAAAGCAATCGGCTATATCGTTCAAGCGGCAACCGGAGGAAAAATCGGATTTGCTCAAAGCATTATTGTTCTTTCGTTCATAATGGTTCTTTATGAAACATTGGGTGGAATGCGCAGTGTCGCATGGACGGATGTCATCCAGGGTGTTTTATTGCTTGCCGGTGTTATCTTTATCTTTTTTGCTATTCAAGTTCAATATGGCGGGTTTTTAGATACGGGAGAAATTATAAGGAGTAGGTCGCCCCAAGCGTTCGCACCACCGGACTGGTATGCAAAAAGGTTGTGGTTTAGTACCATCTTGCTTGCGTTTTTCGGTATCTCTGTATATCCCCACGCAATCCAAAGAATTTATGCAGCAAAAGACGAGTCAACTCTCATTCGTTCGTTTCAAATCATGGCGTTTATGCCTCTTTTTACAACATTGTTTATGGTCGTCGTCGGCTGGGTCGGGTTGGCGCAATTCCCCGGTTTAACACGTAGTGGAAGCGAGCAGATAACCATGATTATGCTGAAGGATATCAGCCTGCGAATGCCCGCCATGGGCGCTCTAATCGTTTTATTTCTTTCGGCAGCTATTGCTGCGATCATGAGCACGGTAGACTCAGCGCTGCTCGCTATTTCATCTTTAGTTACAAACGATATATACGCCAAATATAAACCGGAAGCCTCACAAAGTGTATTAACGAAAATGGGGAAAATCGTATCCTGGGTGATCATGGCTGTGGCGGTATATATGGCAATTGTGTTACCGCAAACTATCTGGCGAATCATGGAGATAAAACTGGAGTTGCTCTGCCAGATTGCTCCGTCAATTTTTCTTGGTTTGCACTATAAACACTTAAAAGGTAATGCTGTGTTTGCCGGTGCAGCTGCCGGCACCATTATAGCTCTAGGCATTATGATGATTAATTATTTGGCTCCCTCTTTCCCGGTAAAACCCTGGGGCATTCATGCAGGAATTTGGGGGTTAATGGTTAATGTGAGTGTTCTGGTTTTAGTTCAAAATCAAAACCATCAAAAATAAAATGAAATTGTTTGTATTCACGCTTTCAAGTGTGTCTCATTTTGCAGTAACCTTCCCTTTCAAATTTGATCTGTTTTCGTGACGTTATCCACAGCCTTACCAAACCAGTGCCTGACACATCGTGTCTTCCAATCCGTCTAATATAACCGCAATCGTCGGCGCCCAATGGGGCGATGAGGGTAAAGGAAAAATTACCGATTTCTTTGCCTGCGAAGCTGATTACGTAGTTCGATTTCACGGTGGCAATAACGCCGGACACACAGTTGTCGTTAATGGCAATACGTTTAAACTTCATCTAATTCCTTCCGGTATTGTTTATGGTGAACCCGTGAGTATTATTGGCAACGGTGTCGTGGTAGATCCAAAAGCGCTACTGAATGAGATCGCATATGTCAAAGCAAAGGGTATCTTTCCCAAGCTCATGGTGTCTGACCGTGCCCATGTGATTATGCCTTATCATATTGCTATGGATGGCGCCTTGTCCGGGCATCAAGGGAGTCTTGCCGCCGGTAGTACGCGCCGGGGGATCGCACCTGTTTATGCGGATAAAATGTTCCGCAACGGTATCCGAATGATTGATCTTTTGGAACCGGACGTCTTCCGGGAAAAGCTGGAAAAGGGATACGCCTTCTCTAAAGGGATTATTGAAAACGTTCTAGAGCAATTGCTTGATATTACCGTGGATGAAATTTTCGATAAATACATAAACTATGGGCAACAATTAAAACGTTACATTTGTGATACTTCTGTTGAGCTCTACACGGCTCATAAAGCTGGAAAATCCATTTTATTTGAAGGCGCACAGGGCATCAGCTTAGACGTGGATCATGGTATTTATCCATACACCACTTCAAGCAATACCGCTGCAGGGCATATTTCAACGGGAACAGGTGTTAGCTTCCGGGATATTGGCCGAATTATTGGTGTCGTGAAGGCTTATTTAAGTCGTGTGGGCGAAAGCCCGCTCCCATCTGAAATTCAGGGAGATGAAGCAATTGCGCTTCGCGAAAAAGGCGGTGAATATGGTACCACAACGGGTCGCCCCCGGCGCGTCGGCTGGCTGGACCTCGTGCAAGTTCGCCAAGCTGTCCGAGTAAACGGCCTTACTGAAATCGCATTGACCAAATTGGATGTGCTAAATGGCTTTGAAGAACTTCCGGTTTGTGTCTCTTACGATGTTGATGGTAAGCACATTACCGAAATGCCCGCCAGTCTTACTCAATATCGTAATGCCAAACCAGTTTATGAAACGCTTCGAGGTTGGCAAGACTTACCAAAAGATATATTAGAAAAAGGTTATGCTGCATTGCCTGAAACATTAAAAGATTATATTGCCTTTATTGAAAAAGAAGTAGAATGCTCTGTTAAGATCATATCGATCGGCCCCCAGCGCCATGAAACTATAATTAGATAAATGCCGCAAAGTCGCAAAGAGCGCAGAGCAATGACAAAGCATGAAATAAAAAAACTATCTGAAAAAATAATTGGCTGTTGTATAGAGGTTCATAGGTGGTTAGGTCCGGGGTTGTTGGAAAGTGTTTATGAAAAAGCACTTTGTATTGAACTCAAGCGAAATGGCCTCCCATTCGAACAGCAAAAAACCCTACATGTAACATATCGTAGTGAATCTGTTGGAATATTCAGGGTTGATATTCTTGTCAAAGAAACCATTGTCCTTGAACTTAAAAGCGTTGAACGACATGATCCTGTATTCGAAGCAACGATTTTATCGTATTTAAAGTTAGGAAAATACCCATTAGGCCTTTTAATCAATTTCAATTCTAAACTTCTAAAAAATGGTATTAAACGTTTCGTCAATAATTTTTAATACAGTGCTGCAAAGCCACGAACGCAATGAAAATTTTATAGTTTTTATATTATTAAAACCTTTGTGTTCTCTGCGTCTCTGCGGCAAATAAAATGGCATTCACTAAAGAAATCATTGACTTTGCTGGGTTTACTGATTCTGGTATCAAAACAAAACTGGTCGAACTCAACATCCCGCTTACGGTTGAAGAAGTGCTCAAAGTTCAAAAAGAGATGCTGGGCAGATCGCCATCTCTGGCCGAATTAGTTTTATTTTCCATTCAAGGCTCGGAACATTGCAGTTATAAAAGCAGCCGTAACCATTTAAAACAATTCACAACCGAAGGCCCTGACGTGGTGTTGGGCGCCAAAGAAGATGCCGGTGTCGTTGCTGTGGCTACGGATAATGATGGTCGTCGTTGGTGCGTTGTCATGAGCCACGAATCCCACAATCATCCGTCCCAGATCGTTCCTTATGAGGGCGCCGCCACTGGTGTAGGTGGAAATGTTCGAGACGTTTTATGTATGGGCGCTGAAGTGATCGCCTGCACCGATTCATTTCGTTTTGGTGAAATAAAAAAGAACAAGACCAAATGGATCCACGATGGTGTGGTGGCTGGGATCGCCGGATATGGAAATCCCCTGGGAGTCCCAAATATCGGCGGTGATATTTATTATCATAAAGGATATAACGAAAATTGTTTGGTGACTCTTGTGACTTTAGGCATCGTTCGAGAAGAAGATATTATTCATTCCTATGCACCAAAAAATGCAGATGGATATGATTTAATTTTAATCGGAAAACCCACAGACAACAGCGGTTTCGGTGGCGCCAGTTTTGCTTCCCTTGAACTAGAAGAAGAAAAGAAAGAACAAAACAAAGGGGCAGTTCAGGAACCAAACGCCTTTCTGGAGCGGCATATTCTTAAATCCACATACGCCTTGTTTGACATTCTAAAAGAAAAAAGATTGATTGACAAGGTTGGTTTTAAAGACCTTGGCGCCGGTGGCGTGGCTTGTGCCAGTGTGGAACTGGCAGAAACATCCGGATATGGTGCAGAAGTGTGGATGGATAAAATCCATATCGGAATGGATAATTTGCATCCATCCGTTTATCTTTGCAGTGAAACCCAGGAACGGTTTATGTGGGTCTGCCCACCAGAAATCACGCCATTTATTATTGACCATTATAATCAGGTCTTCGACCTTCCGGGTGTAAGCAAAGGTGCAATGGCATCTGTTATTGGCAAAATTCGGAACGATGGACAATACATTGTTCATAACGGTGATGAAGAAATTGTAAATGCCGCCGCCGGTGATGTGACGGAAGGATTTTTATATAACCGCTCCTATGAATCAAGAGAATTAAATTTATCCGAACCGGATTTACCCAAACCTTCCGATTACAATCAGACATTATTAGATATTCTTTCCCATGAAAATATGGCCAGCCGGGACCCTGTATTTGAACAATATGATAAACAGGTCCAGGGCCGTACCTATACCGAAACGGGTCTAACGGATTCCGGCGTCATGATGCCATTTAATTCTGAAAAATATCCAGAAGAAATCCGAATGGTTGGCATTGCTCTTTCTACCGATCACAATCCGCGCTACGGACTCATCGATCCATACTGGTGCGGTGTGAATGCTGTCGTGGAGGCCATGCGTAATGTGGCTGCCGTGGGCGCAACCCCACACGCTATCTCCGACTGTCTCTGTTTTGGCAATCCGGAAAAACCACACCAGATGTGGGAATTTGTAGAAGCAGTCCGCGGAGTGGCTGATGCCTGTAATACCATTACCTTAAAAGATCATCCGGAGCACCCCACACCAATCATTGCGGGGAATGTGAGTTTTTATAATGAATCAAAAAGCGGTGCAATTCCCCCCAGCCCCATTGTCAGCTGTCTTGGCAGGCTCAAAGATGTGGATAAAACTATTCCCATGGATTTCCAAAAACCAGATTCTGTTTTACTCCTAGTCGGCGAACGGAAAAATGAATTGGGGGGTAGTGTTTATTATAGTCTTCATAATGAGTTGGGCGCGAATGTACCAAAACCAAATTTGGAATATGTAAAAAACCAAATCTTCGCTTTGACCGATTGCATTGATAACGAACGGATCCTTTCCTGTCACGATATCGCCGATGGCGGTGTAGCATCCGCCATTGCTGAAATGACCTTTGGGAATGAAATCGGGTGTGAAGCAGAATTCTTGGGTGGGTTATCAAATGAAAAATTATTATTTTCCGAAACGGGCGGCTTTGTTTTGGAAGTTGATCTGGAAAATGTGAACTTTGTCAAATCTGTTTTTTCAAAGTACGATCTGGATGTGTTGGAAATCGGAAAAACTACTTTACATCAATCGCTGGTAATAAATGACGTTATAAATATATCTGTTCGTAAAGCAAAAGAGGCTTGGAGAAATGGATTGCGTGAAAAACTATAGAGCCACAGAGACACAAAGATCACAGAGAATTATTTTATTAAACACTGCATCTTTGCGATAAAAATGAGTATGAGCAAAGTAGATTACAAATCGGCCGGTGTAGATATCGATGCTGGAAATGAAGTCGTCGTGCGCATCAAGGATAGTGTGAAATCCACTTTTACATCCAACGTGCTTACGGGAATTAGCAGTTTCGGTTCTCTTTATGATCTGAAATCAATCCTGAATAATTATGAAAATCCTGTCATGGTTCAGAGCATTGACGGTGTCGGAACTAAAACCATCATTGCCCGAAAAATGGGTAAATTTGATACCATCGGCATTGATCTTTTGAGCGCCACTGCTAACGACATTCTGGTCATGGGCGCCCGGCCGCTCACTTTCCTAGACTATATTGCTAATGATAAACTGAAGCCAGAAATCGTTGAAGAAATTGTTTCGGGAATGGTGAAAGCCTGCCGTGAAACAGGCGTGTCTCTAGTGGGTGGCGAAACAGCCGAAATGCCTGACACATATCTACCCGGAGAGCATGACCTAGTGGGGATCATCACCGGAGTTGTTGAAAAAGATAAAATCATTACCGGCGAAGCCATCAAGGCCGGCGATGTGGTCCTTGGGCTTCCTTCAAGCGGACTTCATACTAACGGTTATTCGTTCGCGCGAAAACTTTTTTTTGAAATCGGTGGATATGATGTGAATGATACGATTTCGGAACTTGAACAATCTGTGGGTTTGACATTGCTGGAACCCCACATTAATTACACTAATCACGTTTTTTCAGTTCTGGATAAAGGTCTAGATATTAAAGGCATTGCTCATATTACCGGCGGTGGGTTGGTGGAAAATATCCCGCGGATTCTTCCGGAGGGATGTGGTGTGGAAATTCAAAAAGGATCGTGGCCCATTCTACCGGTGTTTAGCGTAATGCAATCCATCGGTAATGTGGATGAAAAAGAAATGTTTCGAGTCTTCAATATGGGGATTGGGATGGTCTTTATTGTTCCCCGAGATGCTATCGAATTGGCAAAACAAACTCTTGAGGGGCTATCTCCGGTATATGAAATCGGAACGGTAGTGTGGGGGAATGAGGTTGTAGTTATTGGTTAATCTAGATTCTGTACAGATATTATTTCCGGTATTTGCGATGGTTCTCCTTACTCTAGCGGTTGGTGTTATATTATTCACAAAAAATATAAATGCTGTGAAAGCAAAAGCTGTGCGTGTCAATTTTTTTGCTGTATATAATGAGGAAGCTCCCATTGAGCTCTTACAGGCGCGCGATCACTACAAAAACCTTTTTGAATTACCTGTTTTATTTTACCTCCTAGTAATGATATTATATGTGAATCAGGATGTAACTATTTTTGACCTTTTTCTCTCATGGACATTTGTTGTAATGCGTTTCTTTCATAGTTATATCCGCGCTACGAGTAATTGGGTGCCAAAACGTTCAAAGGTTTTTATTATTGGATTTATTGTACTCCTTATCCACTGGATATATTTCATCATTAAAACAATTATTTATTGATCATGCAGGACATTAAGATAGCTATAGTACAATTCCCCGGTTCGAATACAGAGCGAGAAACGCTCATGGCTTGTCGTCGGGTGGGATTGATTCCAACGGAATTTCTATGGAATGAATCACCGGAAAAATTATCCGACTTTGACGGTTACGTGATTATCGGTGGCTTCTCTTATGAAGACCGTTCCCGGTCAGGCGTTATCGCCGCCCTGGATCCCATTATGAAACAAATTAAAGTGGAAGCCGATTCAGGAAAACCTGTCTTGGGTATTTGCAACGGCGCACAAATTCTGGTGGAAAGCGGACTCGTTCCAGGACTAGAAGATCATCGTCTCGGCATGGCTCTCACCGATAACAAACGAGTCAAAGGCGGACATGTGGTTGGTGTTGGTTATTATAATACATGGGTGAATTTGCAAATGTCTGCGCCATCTGATCGATGTGCCTTTACGCATCATATAAAAATTGGTGATTGGATCAACGTTCCGTTAGCTCATGGAGAAGGGCGTTTTATTATTCCAGACAAACTACTTTCAAAAATGATTAAAAACGATCAAACCGTCTTCCGTTATTGTGATGATGATGGCAATATCATGAATGAATTCCCCACGAATCCCAACGGTTCTATGTATAATTTGGCAGCGGTATGCAATCCTGCAGGGAATGTTATGGCTATGATGCCCCACCCTGAACGGACCGAAGACGGAGATGTCATTTTTTCATCCATGAAAGATTATATTGAAAATGGATACCCAAAAACAGACTATACACTTTCATTTGATAGGCCACATTATGAAATCAAAGAATTTCTACCCGGCAACGATTCTATAGAATGGATCATTGATATGATAATCACCGACAATGAGGCGACAACGGTTCACAATGCTCTGATTCATCTTGGATTTCATGTGGAAATCTCCCGGCAAACGCATTGGGATATCAGCGCGAGCGGAAACAGGGACGATATCCTGAAAAAAATTAACGCTTCTGGAGAGCTCTATAATTCAAACAAAGAGTTCATCAGCAAGATTATTGTAAAGGAAAACACCGCATCTTTCCTAGTGCGTCAAAAAGAAGACATGTATGGCCGTGCAAAACTTGAATCGCTTACTGAACGTTTTGAAATTGACGGAATTACCAAATTAAAGCGTGGCGTCATATGGAATGTGACCGTAAAGGGCGGTAACTTTAAGGTCGTTTTAAACGACATTTTGAATACTCACATACTATTCAATCCATTATCTCATGAATGCTATCGAATCAACTGAACATTATAAAGACCGAATCAAATTGGAATTGAGAAACGCTCTCACTGAAACGGATTTACCAGCAGGTTCAAAGCAGACTGGTAAAGTCCGGGATCAATATGGCTTGGGAGATAAAATAGCATTAATTACAACAGATCGCCAAAGCGCCTTTGACCGTGTATTAGCATCTATTCCGTTTAAGGGACAGGTGCTGAATCTCACCAGCGCTTGGTGGTTTGAACAGACGAAAAATATCATTCCAAATCATGTGGTTGACGTGCCCGATCCAAACGTGACTCTGGCAAAAAAATGTACCGTTTTTCCAATTGAGTTTGTCGTTCGTGGATATATTACCGGCAGCACAAGCACATCTCTTTGGACAGTCTATAATAATGGGGATAGAAAATATTGTGGAAATATTCTTCCTGAAGGGTTGGTGAAAAATCAAAAGCTGGAAGCCAATATGCTCACTCCCACTACGAAAGAAGAACATCACGATCGTCCGATATCGCCGGATGAAATTGTAAACGAAGGCTGGATGACGCAGGAAGACTGGAATTATTGCAGTGCAAAAGCGTTAGAACTATTCGCCTTTGGGCAAAAGAAAGCGACGGAACATGGATTAATCCTGGTGGACACAAAATATGAAATGGGACGAGATTCTGATGGTAATATTATGCTCATCGATGAAATTCACACGCCGGACAGCAGCCGTTACTGGATTGCCGATACTTACAAAAAGCGTATGGTAGCAGGACAGGAACCACAGAATATTGATAAAGAATTTTTACGGCTCTGGTTTGTGGATAATTGTGATCCATATAATGACGAAACAATTCCGGAAGCGCCGGAAGAACTTGTAGTAGAATTATCTAGCCGATACATTTATTTGTATGAAACTATCACCGGTAGCTTGTTTCCTTTCCCGGATTCAAGCAAATCTGTTCAGGAAAGAATTGTTGAAAATTTGAATGGTTATTTTTAGCCGCAAAGTCACAGTGAGCGCAGAGAAATATTATTTTAAATCTTTGCGGTTTTAGCACTTCGATGGCAACAAAAACCTATTGATGGTAATACCGGTATTACCATATATTACCCCGTGTAAATAATAGGTACTAAATCATGTTAAAAACTGTCAGTTTTAAAGTAGAAGAAGACTTTCTGGAAGAAGTGGAGACGCTTTCTAAAGAGCTACATCAAACAAAAAGTGCACTTATCAAAAATTCTCTGGAATTTTATTTAGATAATTATGACGGTATCATTGCTAAAACTAGAGATGAAGACCCAAACAAACAATTGATTGACCACGAAGACGTTTTGAGAGAATATGGCCTCTTATAAAATCAAGTGGGATTCCCAGGCGAAAAAAGACTTAAATAAAATTGATAAAAAAAGGGCTAAAGCCATCCTTAAAAAAGTAAGTGGGTTAGCTGAAGATCCATTAAAAGGAAAACCGCTTAAAGGTGAATTCAAGAAATATAGACGGTTGCGAGTTGGGAAATATCGGGTTATCTATTCTGTATTGAAAAAAATCATTACTGTTCAAATTTTACACGTAGGATCTCGTGGAAGTGTTTATAAAACCAATTAAAACAACAAAACTGTACGGATTGTTTTTAAAAGTCTCTGTGATCTCTGTGGCATAAACAAGGAATTGAAATGAAAACGATAATTATCATGGGTTCAACATCTGATGAATCCCATGCAAAAAAAATTACCGATAAACTGGACGAGTGTGGCATTGCCTGGGAACAGCACGTCGCATCGGCTCACAAACAGCCGTTGAAGGTTTTGGCAATCTTGGATGCCAACAAAGAGAATGCTGGTATTGTTTATATCACCATTGCCGGTCGATCCAATGCACTGTCCGGATTTGTTGCGGCTAACTGTATGTTCCCAACCTTGGCCTGTCCTCCCTTTGCGGATAAAGCGGATATGCTTGTTAACATCCACTCAACGCTACAAATGCCTAGCAACACCCCGGTTTTGACTGTTCTCGATCCTGGGAATTGTGCGCTGGCAGTAAAGCGAATCTTTGGTTTATAGCCACAGAATCGTAGAGTACACAGAGAAATGAAAATATATTTAAAACAAAATAATTACAAAAGACCTTTGCGGGCTTTACCTGCCCGCCTCCTTTGTACTTCTATTAAACGTGGCAGGCGGGCGTCTCTGTGGCTAACAATTTAAATAATATATCGCCTTTGGATGGGCGTTATGCAAATAGCGTAAAGGAACTGTCTAAATACTTTTCTGAAAAAGCGCTCATTCGCTATCGTCTGAAAATTGAGATCGAGTATCTCATTGCTCTGGGGAATGAAAAGGAGATTAAAAACCTACCGCCGTTTTCTAATACTGAACAGGCCAGATTAAAAAAAATCTATGAAAACTTTGATGCTAAAGATGCGGAAATGGTCAAAATAATTGAAAGCACAACAAATCACGATGTAAAGGCAATTGAATACTTTATCCAAGACAAAGTTAAAAAATCGCTTCACCCGTGGATCCATTTTGCCCTTACGTCCGAAGATGTGAATAATTTGTCCTATTCGCTCATGTGGCAGGATGGATTGAAAGATGTTTATCTACCCGTTTTGCAAAATGTTAATAAAGAGTTGAAGAAGCAGGCGCGGAGATACAAAAACACATCTATGCTGGCTTTGACCCACGGCCAGCCGGCGACGCCGACTACTTTTGGAAAAGAATTGGCTGTGTTTTGCAATCGCCTTTATCGTCAAATCGATCAAATCAAAAACCATAAACTGCTGGGTAAATTCGGTGGCGCCACAGGAACCTGGTCTGCCCATATGGTCGCTTATCCAAAAGTGAACTGGTTACGCTTTGGTGAACAATTTATTAAAAAACTAGGGTTGGAACCCAATCTCATCACCACTCAGATTGAACCCCACGATTCATTAGCTGAAAGCTTCCATCAAATTGTGCGAGTGAATTCAATTTTAACAAATCTATGCCGGGATATGTGGTTATACATCAGCCGTGATCTTTTGGGTCAGAAAAAAGTGCCGGGGGAAGTTGGCTCTTCGACAATGCCCCATAAAGTCAATCCTATTCAATTCGAGAATGCTGAAGGAAATTTGGGGATCGCCAATTCGTTATTCAATCACCTTGCTATAAAACTTCCCATTTCCAGAATGCAGCGGGACCTGACCGATTCAACGACTTTACGCAATCACGGCGTGGCGATGGCACATTCTTATTTAGCATTACAGAATATTATTAAAGGATTGAGTCGAATTTCAATCAACAAAATGCAAATGTCGTCTGAACTTGATAGTCACTGGGAAGTTTTATCGGAAGCAGTGCAGACCATTTTGCGAAAAGCTGGAAAGCCTGACGCTTATGAACAACTCAAAGAAATAACACGAGGGCAATCAATTGATGCAGATTTAATTGCTGAATTTGTTTCGGGGCTAAAAATTTCTGATGATGATAAACAAATGCTATTAAGCTTAACGCCGGAAAGTTATATAGGCCTTGCGCCAAAATTGGTGGACTTAATATGAGCACATTAAAGAGTAGAGTTAAAGTCTTCAAGTGTTGAAGCGTTCATGAGCACATGAAGACATTCGCACTTAAGTACAGAGAGAAAATCTAATGTGTGGTATCGCTGGAATCTATTCCCATAAGTCTGTAGCAGCTGAACTTTACGACTGTGTCATTCATCTACAGCATCGAGGACAAGATGCCGCCGGCATCATGACCTATGATGACCGCATGCATAAAGAGAAAGGCCTTGGTCTTGCCCGGGGAATTTTTACAGAAGCAAAAATGGAACTGCTCACAGGAAATATCGGTATTTCCCATAATCGTTATCCCACTCATGGTGGATTCGGCCATGGTGAAGTGCAGCCATTTTGGACATCTGTTCCTTATGGAATTGCCCTTGCTCATAATGGCAACATAACCAATTACGCCGAACTAGCGGAAAAGATAACAAAAGAAGAAACCCGTTATCTTAACACAACCAGTGACACCGAAGTTTTGCTTCACCTTTTTGCTGATCAGTTACATCAAAATGAGCCGCCGGACACTAGCGAAGATTTTTTTAATCTTTTATGTGATGCAGTTTCCAACATTTCTCAAAAGGTGAAAGGTGCTTACTCCGTCACGGCTTTGATCATCGGGAAAGGGCTTGTGGTCTTTCGAGATCCCCACGGAATTCGTCCGCTAGTGAAAGGTGAGCGTCCCAATGGGAATGGTGGCAAGGATTATATTTTCGCATCTGAAAATACTATGTTCTATGCACTAGGGTACGAACCAAAAGGAACCGTTCTTCCGGGTGAACTCATTTATATTGACGAAGAGGGAAAAATGTTTGCCAAGCGCCTGGTAAAAAAGACATTCAACCCCTGCATTTTTGAATATGTTTATTTCTCCAGGCCGGATGCGACTTTGAACGATGTTAGCGTATACCGGTCCCGCCTGCGCATGGGACAGAACCTTGCAGAAGCGTGGAAGAAAAAACATCCTGATATAACACCCGATATCGTCATACCTGCACCAAGTACCGCTAATACTGCAGCGCTGTCTTTTGCCCATGAGTTGGGTGTTCGATATTCTGAAGGGCTTTACAAAAACACTTTTATTGGACGAACGTTCATTATGCCCGGCCAAGCCGAGCGTAAAAAATCTGTAAAGTATAAACTGGTCCCACAGGAAACAGAGATACGTGGCAAAAAAGTGATGATCATGGATGATAGTATTGTCCGCGGCAATACTAGCTGGGAGATTGTACGTATGCTCAGGGATTTCGGCGCTGAAGAAGTGTATTTTGCAGTTGCTTGCCCGCCAGTGAAGTCGCCTTGTTTTTATGGTGTAGATATGCCTACCCGGGATGAACTTATTGCCGGTAATATGAATGTGGATGAAATTAAAAATTTTCTGGAAGTGGATGCCTTACTTTATCAAGAAATAGAAGGTCTGATTGAAGCCGTGACGCGAAAAGGGGACCACCATATTGATACTCCTTGTATGGCCTGCTTGGATGGAAACTATGTGGGAAACGATATTGATGAAGCCAAAATTGCTGAAATGGAAACCATGCGGATAAACGATAGAAATGGTAAATAGCCACAGAGTGTTTAGAGAGAGATTAAAATCCGAAAACCAATAATGAAATTATACGAGAAAATAATTAATGACTATTTAACCAACTCTTTGTTCTCTGCCTGCTCGTCCCTTTATATTTTTTCAAATGTGGTAGTCGGGCGACTCTGTGTCTAATTATATAAAAATATTAGTCATTGGCTCCGGAGCTCGGGAGCATGCTATTGTCCGAGCCTTGGAACATTCTCCTCAAAATAAAGAACTTTACTGCTTGGCATCAAATATGAACCCGGGCATTGCCGAACTTTGCGATGAATTTCTAGTTGGTAATATCAACAACCCGGATTTTGTTTCTCATTATGCCAAAGAAGTCGGCGCAAATTTGGCCATCATCGGCCCGGAAAATCCATTAGCAAATGGTGTGGCCGATGTGCTTTGGGAAACTGGCGTAAAAGTTGTCGGACCGAAAAAAGAGTTGGCCCAGATTGAAACATCCAAATCCTTTACTCGGGATTTGATGACTGAATACGGCATTCCTGGTGGGCCAAACTATCATACATTCAATTCAATGGATGGCGTGGCTGATTTCCTCGATGAGCTGAGTGAAAACTATGTTGTAAAATATGATGGTCTTGCCGGTGGAAAAGGCGTGAAGGTGTCCGGCGACCATTTACAATCACATGAAGAAGCATTGGCTTATTGCAAGGCGCTTGTGGAAAAGAGCGGCGATTTTGTCATCGAAGAAAAATTCATTGGACAGGAATTTTCTCTCATGAGTTTTTGCGATGGCGAGCACCTGAAACACATGCCTGCGGTTCAGGATCATAAACGAGCATATGAAGGGGACACCGGACCCAACACCGGGGGAATGGGCTCCTACTCTGACGCAAATCACTCTCTCCCCTTTTTAACCAACGACGATATCGCCCAAGCCCATGAAATCAACACCGCAACCGCCGAAGCGCTGAAAGACAAATTTGGGGAAGGATACAAAGGAATACTTTACGGTGGATTCATGGCCACATCAAACGGTGTAAAGCTCATTGAATACAATGCCCGTTTCGGCGACCCCGAAGCTATGAATGTATTGCCACTTTTGGATTCTGACTTTATCGAAATCTGTCGGGGAATCACTGATGGAACATTGGACAAAGTCGACGTCCGCTTCAAAAACAAAGCCACTGTCTGCAAATATGCCGTGCCTGAAGGATATCCTGATAGTCCGGTTAAAGGTCAGCCTATCGAGATATCCAATATTGAAAATCCCGATGGTCTGTTTTATGCTTCCGTCGATATTAAAGATGATCAATTGGTTGAAGCAGGTAGCCGCGCGGTTGCAGTTATTGGAATTGCTGATTCAATTACTGAAGCAGAAAGAATCGCGGAAAAAGAAATATCTGCTGTTAAAGGTCCGTTATTTCATCGGACAGATATTGGTACGAATGAATTGGCACAGAAACGAATTGATCATATGAAGTCGCTCCGGTGATAAGGCTCGGCGTTCTCGGCTCCACCAAGGGCACAGACGTGCAAGCTATCCTTGTTGCAATCAGTAATGGGCTTCTGGATGCGGAAGTATCTTTAGTAATCTCCAACAGGGAAAAGGCCTATATATTAGAGCGGGCTAAAAACCACAATGTGCCGGCAGTGTTTATTTCACATAAAGGAAAAAGCCGAGAAGAATTTGACGCTGAAATGACAACCTTTCTGAAGGAATATTATGTTGACTTGGTTTTGCTGATTGGATTTATGCGCATCCTGTCTCCAGAATTTTGTCAAGAGTGGCAGGACAGGCTTTTAAATGTTCATCCATCATTGCTGCCCAAATACGCTGGCGGAATGGATATGGATGTCCATGCGGAAGTTCTGAAAAACGGTGATAATGAAACGGGCTGTACCATCCATTTTGTTACCGAAGATGTGGATGAAGGTCCGATTCTGATTCAAAAAAAATGTATTGTTGAGCCTGGAGACACGGTAGAAACGTTGAAAGCCAAAGTGCAGGCCCTGGAAGGGGAAGCTTTTATTGAAGCAATTAAACTGATTAGCTGTAGAGATGCTGAGCCCTCAGAGAAATTTTAAAAAAATTATTTATACTCTGTGTTCTCTGTGGCAAAAACAATAAAAATATGTTAAAAAATCCAACAATCAATCAAGAACCAATCAAAATCAAACGAGCCCTGATTTCCGTATTTGTTAAAACCAGCGTCGTTGAACTTGCCCAAGTATTAGATGAACTCGATGTAGAAATCTTATCAACCGGCGGCACAGCAAAAACTCTGCGGGAGGCGGGCGTTCCCGTGACAGATATCAGCGATTATACCCAATTCCCGGAAATTATGGACGGCAGGGTGAAAACAATCAATCCATTGGTGGCGGGCGGGATCCTCGGCCTGCGAGACAAACACAGAGAAGAAGCCAAAGCCAATCAGATCAATTGGATCGATCTAGTTGTCTGTAATCTTTATCCTTTTTCCGAAACCGTTTCCAGGGAAGATTGTGATTTGGCACTGGCTTTGGAAAACGTAGACATCGGCGGCCCTACCATGATTCGCTCTGCGGCTAAAAATGTGGGGTGGGTTTGTGCGGTGGTTGATCCTGCTGATTATCCCGCTATTATTGAAGAGTTAAAAATGAATGGGACCCTATCTTTTAAAACTCGCAAAAAACTTTCTTCCAAAGCTTTTGGGCACACAGCGCAGTACGATACTATCGTTCATAATTATTTAAAGGAGGAAAAATTATCTGACGATTTTTCTCTTACATTTAAAAAGCATTCAGAAATACGTTATGGAGAAAATCCCCACCAAACGGCAGCGGCCTATAAAATTCCCGATAACAACGAAAACAATATTTTGAATGCTAAAATTCACCAGGGGAAAAAACTTTCGTATAACAATATTATGGACGCCAATGCTGCTTTAGCATGTGTACAGGAATTTGATGATCCCGCCTGCGTGGTTGTAAAACACGCTAATCCTTGCGGTGTAGCTATTGGTGACGATCTTTTGGATGTTTACACCCGAGCTTTTAATGCGGATAGTCTGTCTGCTTTTGGCGGGATTATTGCTTTGAATAGAACTTGTTCCGCCGATGTGGCTGATGCTATCAGCAAGGTCTTCGTAGAAATCGTTTTGGCGCCCAATTTTGAATCCGGGGCTCTGGAAATCTTCAAAAAGAAAAAGAACTTACGCGTGTTGGAAATCGGCGATTTTGGAAAACGAAGTCCTAAAATTGAATACCGCTATGTGGAGGGCGGGTTGCTGGTTCAGGATACGGATATGAAAACATTAACACGTGAAGACTTAAACACTGTGACGAAGGTGATTCCTTCAGAACAAGATATTGAAACCGCTTTATTTGCATGGGGGGTGTTGCGTCATGCAAAATCAAATGGCATTTTGATTGCCAAAGATAATACTACGGTTGGGCTTGGTGCGGGGCAGGTCAGCCGAGTGGATGCTGTATACATGGCGTTGCGAAAAGGTGGCGAAAATGTTAAGGGGGGCGTGTTGGCTTCAGATGCTTTTTTCCCGTTCAGAGACAGTATCGACGTTATTGGAAAAACAGGGGTTGCTACGGTGATTCAACCCGGAGGATCCCTCCGGGATCAGGAAGTGATTGATGCTTGCAATGAATTTGGTATTTCAATGATCTTTACTGGGACCCGCTGTTTTAAACATTGATTATTTTTTAGAATGGAACTCCTAACCGTTAAAAGTTTTATACTCATTTTTTATTTCTGCTCTAAAGCCGTTATGTTTTTATACTGAATAATACTCCAGCCTGTCTGTAATAATTCCATCAACCCCTTGCTCGACTAACCAATCAATGGCTGGTTTTGTATTTACGGTCCAAACATTTATTCTCATTCCCTTTTTTCTGGCAAAGCGAAGCAGTCTATTTGTAACCAAATCACTTCTTGGATGCATAAAATCTGCCCTTGAAATATGAACAAATGGGAGCATAAACCTGTTCTCTATGATGTACCCCGTTAATATGGATTTATAAAGTATCTTTATTGCCCACAATGTTATTGGATTAAAACATGAAATCATCACCCTGTTAACGAGTTGTTTATGTTTAATCATTTTTGCTGTAATGAACGCTGTTTTGAGGTCAATAAATTTAGATATTTTAACCTCCAGGTTAATACGAACAGGGTTTTTAATCACATCTAACGCTTCTTCCAGTGTGGCAATTTTCTCATATGTTTTATTGGGTAATCGACCGTTTTTTACCTGTTTCAATTCAGAATAATTTTGCTTGTGTATATAGCCAAAACCATCTGTTTTGCGTTCCAAATCAAAATTATGCGAACAAACCACAACCCCGTCCTTTGTTGAAACAACATCCAGTTCAATGGCAGGAAGATTTTTGTTTTGCGCTTCAATATATGCGGAAAGAGTATTTTCGGGCGCAGTTAAAAGAGCCCCTCTATGAGCAAACCACAAAGATTGATGATTATAATATGCATCTCCTCTGTTTGGTTGCCACGTAAAATAATGAGCAATAAAGAGACAAATAATAACAGCTATGACTATTACGAAGTTCATTTTTTATGGAGTAAGAATCAAATGTCGGAACGAATCATCGCTCCTGATATAGGCTTCATCAAACCGTGTTGTTCTGTACTGACCGGAAATAAACATTTCTGCTTGATCATCATAATGGGGGTTGTTTGGAACGCCGGACTGACCTGTCGGCAAAATCATCTGGGTTGAGTTTAAATCAGAAAAATCTACAATACGCCGCATGGATGGACCAACAATTTGGTGGTAAGGTTTTATGATATTGTATTCACCATTGTTTACTGTCATTGCAGACCCGCCTGTTGAAAAAGGACCAACATTCAACCCAAACAGCCAATCCAATGGTTTTATTTTTCCCATATTATGAGGATGGGTCAAGGTGTGGAGCTTCCCCCACGCCCAGTCACCCGGATCTTTACCTATCATATTTTCAATTTCAGAAACGGCTTCAACAATAGACTGATATATGATATCATCCCTGGTTTCAATTTTATTTTCTGTTGCAATATTATCAAACCAACTACTGGTGTTTTCGGTGATTGTCGAAATTAAATTTCTTGAAGCAAAAAGCGTTAGGCTTGTTAGGCCTTCCATAAGTTTGGGATTTATTTCAGAAAACTCGTCATAATAAATATTATAAAACAGACGGTTTAATGTAACATGAAACACAAGTGCAGCAGCTGATTCGGCTGATTCGTTTCCATCCCAGTTTTTTAACAGCCCAAAAGCTGTTTTGACGTTTCCTGTTTCGTCTCCCTTTTCTGTATTTGTGATGTAGGGTGTCAGCTCTCGCGCAAATAGTGAAACGACGTCTGTCTGAATTTCTTTTATATCTTCAACGCTTATTTTTTCTTTTATTTGTAACAGTTCTTCTATCCGTTTTGCCCGACTTGGATCTGCCCACATATTAGAAATATAATAAGGATAGGAATCGTCGACTGTTTTTTGGTTTGCAGTAACGATATATCCTTTTTCAGGATTAAACAAATATGGCATTTCCTCAAAGTGGACTGTACCTGTCCAGTCATATTCCGGCAAATGGCCAGGTCTTGGCAGCAAGCTTTGCCCATCTTTCCTGATTGGAAGCTTGACGGCCGGCCGCCAGCCGATGTTTCCATCTTTATCCGCATAAACTATATTTTGGCCGGGAACAGCGAATTCTCTTGCGGCATTTGTAAAATCTTCCCAGTTTTGCATTGTAGAAAGCTTAATCAGCGCTGATAGTTCATTCGTTTCCCAATTACCTGTCCATGACATCGAAATTGCCTGGTTATTATTTTTCAGAAATGGGTGTATGTCGCTGATCACCGGCCCGTGGATGGTAGATCGTATCACAATGGTTGTGTCGCGTCCGTCTTGAAGTGGAATGGTTTGCTGAACAATTTCCATTTCTCTCCATTTTTCTCCATGTAAATACATATTGGGAGTCTCCGGGTGCATTTTTTCAATAAAAAAATCGATATCATCCGTCATTACGTTTGTAAAACCCCATGCGCTGTGTTCATTTTGACCAATAATTGGCACCGGAAGCCCGGCAAGATATACACCGCTAACATTAAACCGTCCGCCTTTTAAGTGCATTTCAAACCATACACATGGTTGCGAAAATTCCAAATGAGGATCGTTCATTAACAGTGGTTTCCCGCTTTTGGTTCGTTCGCCCGAAATAACTCCATTATTAGAGCCGATAGACATACCATTCGTGCCTAAAATATTTCGTATACTATTCTCGCGCGCCCAAACTGCTTCAGCAAATTGCTCCCACATATTATTAATATAATCTGTAGCAATTGTGGGATTATAGTTTTCATAGACCGGCATTAATTCTGCTGTCTTTTCTGCTCCAAAATACGCATGAATTAAACCGAACATGATTTCCGCTTTCCATGATTGTTGTAAGTCGTGAGCCATCATTCGTCCATAACCCGCCACATCTGCCGGTCGCCACTTTACAGGGTCTTTGCCTAATATTTTGAATTCAACAGGTAATCGACTCCCCACTTCGTCAATATATGCATTGATTCCAGCGCAAAATGTTTCCACTATTTTCAACGTTTCTTCATCGTACCCCTTAACGATTTTTTCTGAAATCTCTGGAATCCCCCATGTGCGAAGATAAACATCGTCCGGAAGGGCACCATCGCCATAAAAAATAGCTAATTCTCCTCTAACAGCCGATGCGATTGTGCTCATTTGAAATAATCTCTCTCTAGCAGCAATATATCCAGCGGCAAGAAATAAGTCGTTTTCATTCTCAGCAAAAATGTGAGGAACCCCGTATCCATCAGTATATATGTCGACGTTATCCTGGAGACCTCCCAATTGTAAACTACCCTTATAAGTTGACAAAGGAGGAAAAAAGGTCCATCGGAACAACAAATACAGTGCAATTAATATAACTAGTGTTGCTCGTGTTGCTTTAGATTTCATTTAATTATCCTCATATACATTTGCAAAGTTAATACGCCCCCGACAACAAGATAAAAAGAAAACCCTCCAGGTGCAGGAAGGGTTTTCATTATAAAGCAGTAATTTTTTATTTATAAGTCAAACAGATGTATTAAGATATATTTATTTTCAAACCTCACACCTAGATTTTACTATTATATGCGTCGGGTGTCAATTATCACTATTAAGTATTTTTATGGTATAATCACTGGTATTTTTATGGTATAATGGTAGTTTTTAAGTACTTAATAGCTTTTTAGGTAAATAAACTGGTAATTTTTACCCGTGGGTATAAAAAAACATATTTTAGTTTTGTGGATTTTATTCTTTGGTTTGGCTTATGTTGTACATGCTCAAACAATTAACCTGAACCGGCAGGATATTTATGTTCGTAAAGGATTCGACCGTGCATGGATTGAAAATATACCCACCGATACGAACAGTTGGCTGCATATTCCCGGTAAGGATGGCCCAAGATCTCTCGTTATTCGGAAGTTCGGATTAAAAGATATTCCAACGCACCGTTTCTTATCATTTAAAACTTATTCGTCAGAATCGTTTTCATTTGTTACTTCTTTTAATATTGACGTGAGCCTCTCTGAATTACCGCCAATGTCCCTTTTCTTAAAAAGCATTGCATCCAATTGGGAAGTTTTCTTGAACGGCGCCTCAATCGAAAAAGAAATTAATTATAATGAAAACGGGGAAATTATTTCCAAGCGGGGAAAGGGGCTTCATGTATTAATTCCGGCTAATTTGATTCGAAAAGGTAAAAACATTCTGGGTTTCCATATTATAGCCGATCCGACCATCTATGGAGCCGGTTTTTATTATGGAGAACCTTATACTATTGGTCCAACTAAAGATTTGTTATCGTCCAAGTATCGTTTCTTTTCTGTCTCTCATTTAGCCATTTACCTTGTAATAGCAATTGCTTGGTTTTATTTATTTATCCGCCAGTCAAAGTTTCGTCGCCTTGACTTCAGTTTTGCTATACTTGCAATCTCATTTGCTGCTTATAATGCCATAAAAGCTTATTATGATCTTTATTCTGGCGTCTTCGGTTTTGTTTCTTTCCGATTAGAATACATGTTAGTCTTTTTCATCTCTCTTATGTTTACGCTGGTTATAAATATATATCTCAAACATAAGATTACATTGTTTACACGAGTGTATTGTAGTGTATGTGCACTATTTATATTATTATCAACTAGCGCTTCTCCAAGTTTCATGTTTGATCTTTTGAGGAGTTGGCAACTTTTCCTTCCTTTCATATCTGGATATTTAACATTTCTGTCTATCGGCGCTTTGCGCACAAATATCAAATACGCGATTAACGCGCCTGGCTTGCCTAATCATTTTAAAACAATCCCTGTAAAGGAAATTGCTTTTATTAGTGTATTTATCACAATTATGCTTCTATCGGTATTATTTGATGCTTTTGACTCTTTATTCTGGAAACGCGGATTAGTTATTAATCGTTTTGGTTTTATAATCTGGACATTCGCAATGGCGGGTGTGCTCTTCAACCGTTATATAAATGCTCAGAAACAAGTGGAAAAATGGAACGAAACTCTTGAAAGAGAAGTGACGCAACGAACCAAAGAACTTCGCAAGCTCAATGAAGACATAAAAACCATTTTTACAACCTCTGGAGATGGTATTGCTAAATTTTCTTTGGACCTTCGATTACAGCGCTTTAATGATTCGTTTTGTAACCTTTTTGGTTATACGCGGGAAGAGGTAGAAAATTTAAATATTGAAGCCTATTACGACAAGGAGGACCTTGGAGTTGTATTAAAATACAGGACATTGGTTTTAGAAAATGGCTATACTTCTTTCCGCGTAAAAGCGAAACACAAACATGGTCACTATATTTATCTGAATATAACCGGCGCCACAATAAAGAATAGCAGTGGCAAACCAACGGCGATAGTTATCAATATGAAAAACATAACTGGTGAAGTAAAAGCAGAAAAAAAACTTTTGGAATCAAAAGAAAATCTTGAAGCTATATTTACAGCATTACCAGACCTTTATTTCAGATTTGATAAGCGCGGGACGTATCTTGATTATTATGGGCCGGAAGATTTGATTTACAGGCCTGAAGCGAAATTGATTACCAGAACGGTTGTGGAAGCTCTTCCGAAAAATGTTTCTGACAAGATAATGAGCGCCCTTGGTGTTGTTATAAAAGAAAAGAAACGAGTTACAATCGAATATGAATTAGAAATAAATGGTGTTATGAAAGCTTTTGAGGCTGCTATGCTCCCATTTCATGAAGATGAGGTTATTTCTGGAGTTAGAGACATAACCGACAGAAAACGTATGGAAAAGCACCTTCAAAGTAGCGAGGAACAATACAGAACGTTGGTGGAAAATATGGAAGATATTGTTTTTATCATTGATTCCGATCACGTGATTCTTTTTGCAAATTATTCTTTGTTAACTTTTCTTAGTAAAACCTCTTATGAAATTGTTGGTCATCGAATTTCTGATATTTTAAAAGAAAAAGACACGCCGATAATCGAAGAAACCCTGGATGGAGTCATTAGTTCCGGACATGGTGAAAAAATCGATGTTCAAATAGATTTTGAGCAGTTTCCTTTGTGGTTTGAATTTTCGTTTATACCACAACCAGATGAAAGTGGCTCTTTATTTTCAATATTATGTATAGGGCGCGACACAACCGAACGAATCCAATATGAAATAGATTTAAAGGAAATTATCAACAAATTAAGACAGCAGAGAAAACAACTTCAACGTCTTACAAACGAGATGGTTCATATTCAAGAAGGTGAGCGAAAAAAAATCAGCTTGGAACTCCACGATGATATTGGTCAGGCAATGACAGCCATTAACATGATGCTCGAAAGTATCCGATCAGATGTCACAAATGAAAAAACGCTTGAAAATAAGGTGAAAAATTGTCAAAGCCTCGCCGGGGAAACAGCAAACAAAATTCATCGGTTTTCATTGGAACTTAGACCTCCAGAGCTTGATGATTTAGGTTTAATATCCGCTTTAAAATCTCATTCCAGAAAGTTTTCTGATCGCTCCGGTATTCATGTTAATATTATTAGCGATGACCTTGTTGAGCAACTGGATACAAATATTAAAATTGCCTTTTATCGCATCTTTCAAGAAGGATTAAATAACGTTGCTAAACATGCAGATGCCTCTGAAATAAACATTAGTTTTGTAAAAGAAAATGGTTCTTTATTATTTAATATTGAAGATAACGGAAAAGGTTTTGATCCGCTTGAAATGGATAAAAATATATCCAGCACACTTGGATTGGTAGGTGTCGGGGAGCGCGTGAATGCGTTAGGTGGAGAATTTACAGTAGTCAGTATGCCGGGCAAAGGGACCAAGTTAAGCATTATATTGCCGATTAAAAACGTGGACGTTTTATGAAAAGTCATACCATTCAAGTATTATTAGCAGACGATCATGCGATCGTTCGCGATGGAATTAAAATGCTTTTGTCAGCGCAAAAGGATATAAACGTTGTTGCTGAAGCAGAAAACGGAGACCAGGCAATTCAATTGGCCAAGAAACATAATCCAGATGTTGTTCTAATGGACATTTCCATGCCAGTATTAAGCGGGCTGGAAGCAACAAAAGAAATATTGAGAACACAAAACACAAAAGTCATTTTACTGTCCATGTACACTGATGAAGAATATGTCTTATCAGCAATTCGCTCTGGTGTTTCAGGTTATCTTGATAAACAATCCGCGGCACCCGCGGTGATTGAAGCCATTCGATCTGTCATGGAAGGGAAGGCTTATTTCAGCCCATCTATTTCTACAACAGTGCTTAAAACCGCTAAAAAGCAATTTGACAATAATCGTGTCTCGACGCGTTTTGAACGTTTAACGAAACGTGAAGTACAAATTTTACAATTAATCGCAGAAGGGGGAACCGCTAATAATATTTCCAAAAGTCTTTTCATAAGTATTCCTACGGTTTATAAACACAGGCAAAATATCACGAAAAAAACTGGGATCTGCGACGTGGCGGGCCTTACCCGATTTGCTATTGAAAATAATCTGATAAGAGAATAATAAGTTTTCGCAATCGCTCTTAAACTGATTCTATTAATAATCCCCCGAAAGAATCTGGGTCATTAATGAAGAACCTTATATTGGAATTGAGTGATATCTTTTTTAATTGGAATCGTCGTAATTAGCTTCAACTGAAATTCTGTTTCTAAATGGGAAAACAAGGGGATTCCTTTCCCAAAAATATATGGATGGGGTGTTAAATAGATATGGGTCAGGAAAGAAGCAAAGCGGGTATTTGTCCTTCCCCCTCCTGCAATAAAACACTTATCAGCTTTAATTTTACTAATAATCTTCTTTGGACTATCTTTTCTGTGGACAACTATAACCTCTCTACCGACCAGTTCTTTATGCAAACTTGCAAATGTGTTGGAACCTATAATAATCGGGTAACCCATTGTTTGTTCTTTAAAAACATGCAAGTCTTCAGACCAATCAACAACTTCGTGACTGTGCCTGGCGATGAAACCATCCGCAGTTACAGCAGCAATTAATATAATATCCATTTAAATAGGCAGGACGTAAATAATAACACCCTGTTTTTCGTTATATAATTTGATTGATTTTACTTTGAAAGTGGATTACCATTTTTGTCAATAGAGCCTGCCGCGACAATCACAAGCTTATCAGGCAAAATATATTTTTTTATTGCCTTGTGTACCTGTTCTAATGTTAGGTCATTAATAATATTTGGATATTCATCCAGCATTGTATCTGGATAGCCTCGCTCAACGGTTGTCAAAATTTGACTTGCTAATCCACCGGTTGTGGCAAGTCCTACTTTGAATGAACCTCTTATGGTTTCTTTTTTTGCGGCGAGCTCATTCTCTGTAACGTTTTTAACCCACAAGTTTATTTGTTCAATTGTGGCGTTTTTTCCTTCTTTAAGCAAATCAGGTGAGAACGTTCCCCATACGCTCCAATAACCGTCGTTACCATTATTCACCCCACGAACGTTTGAATATATTCCGTATGTTAGACCTTGCTCGTCCCGAACTTTTTGCATCAGGCGGGCAGAAAAATTTCCACCTAAAATATAATTTCCAACCATTAACGCATAGTAGTCTGGGTGGTCTCTGTCAATTCCAATTGGAACACCAAAAAACACATCCACGCTTGTTTTATCTTCCATGGTAACATATTCTGTAACATCACTAACGTTATTTGCTTTTGATGCTTTTTCCGGCATTGACAACTCCGATTGTCCCCAAACGCCAAATGCTTTATTCAGCGATATTTCCAAGGCGGTTTCATCAATATCTCCAACAGCAACAAGTGTCATATTCCCTAGTCCATAGTTTTTGTGGAATTTCTTTAAATCATCAACGGTTGTTTTTTCAACATCGGCTATTTCATCTTCTATCGGCATAGAATAATTTGGGTGGTCTTCCGGATACAATATCCTTCTGAATTTTCCGTCGGCTCTTGACCGAGTGTTTTCATTTGCTCTTTTCAAGCTTCCTGCGTGTCTCTTTTTTAAGTTCTCAAGATCGTTTTTGTTGAAAACAGGATATCTTAATTGTTCTCCAAGCATTTCAATAACCAAAGGAATATCTTGTTTTAAGCAGCGTATACTAAATCGTAAACGATATTTATCACTTGAAAAACTCATACTTGCACCGACCGATTCAAGCAATTCACTGATTTCGAATTTTGTATGTTTCGTTGTTCCTTCATCTAACATGTCTGCTGTCAAATCAGAAACAACTGCATTATCTGCGGGGCTGAACTGATCGCCTCCCAGCATACTTCCCGTTAAAGTAACAACGTCCCGGACGGGTGTTTTCATTGTTTTTAACTGTAATCCGTTGACCGGTACTGATGTCTTGATTTGTTCGGAAATAGATGACGATTTTTTTGTTTTTTTAATTTTTCGCGACAAACCCACGGGGCTATTTGCTTGCAAATTTGCGTTTTCAGAACGAACGTTTAATGGTTGATGGATTTTTGCCGGCCCCGGCGTTCTTTCTTCGGAAGAACCTTGGTTTTCAGGAATAAAATACCCTGTTGTGCTTTGTTCTTCCTGCAAATATATGTTTGCCACGCGTTTGATGTCTTCAGCGGTGACAGCGTCTATTTTATCATTATATGTGGTGTAAAATTTCCATTCTCCTATAGCGATAGCCTCATTTAAGGCAGATGCTATCGAATAGGACCCGTCGCGGCTGAATGCCATTTCAGATTTAATTTGGGCCTTTACCCGGTTAATCACATCTTTGTTTACACCTTTTTCTTTAATATTGTCATATTCATCCAACACAATTTTTTCCACTTCAGTGTGATCTGTGCCGGGTGTCATAAACACATATGTAATGAATAAGCCGTTATCTTTAAAGGGGAAATCCCACATAAACAGACCTGTCGCTAATCCTTTGTCTACAATTTTTCTATATAAACGGCTGGATTTTCCACCGCCAAGTATTTTAGATAAAACCTGTAAGGAATATGTATCCTCCTCCAGCCCGGAAGGAGACTTATGAGCAATACCAACAATGCCTGTTTCTCCGCTTCGTTTTACCGAGAACCTGCGTGGCCCCTCTTGCTTCGGTTCCGTTGTATACATTTCCGGGATTTCTTTCGGGCTGCTCTTGTGTCGCCCAAAATATTTTTTAACAAGTTTTAATGCTTCATTGGTTTCGAAATCGCCAATAATGGTTACCGTTGCGTTATTGGGCCAGTAATATGTATCATAAAATTCTTGCAATCTTTCAGTGGACACATTTTCAATGTCCGATCTCCAACCAATAGTTGAGTGATGATAAGGATGGGCCTGATATGCTGTGGCCCAAATATTTTTATCTAATGCGTCAAACGGATCATTTTCACCTCGTTCAAACTCATTTCGCACAACTGTCATTTCGGGTTGTCTGTCCTCATCTTTTAAAAATGCATGGCGCATTCTGTCCGCTTCAATGGCGATGGCTGTTTCCAAATGTTCGCTTGGAAGAAGTTCAAAATAATTGGTTCTGTCCATCCACGTGGTCGCATTAATAAGGGCGCCAACATTTTGTAACACGGTCCATATAGCCGTTCCACTTTTCTTGTTGAATTTATTAGAGCCCTTAAACATGAGATGTTCTAACAAATGAGTGGACCCGGTATAACCAACGGCTTCATTCCTGGACCCCACATGATACGTCACCATAAATGTTGCGACTGGTGCAGAATGGTCTTCCATTAGTAAAACAGTGAGACCGTTTGATCCCATTTTATATTCATCAATACCGCCTGATGACTGTACGTATTTAAACCCGTTCGCTTGGCTTTTTCCCATGATAATTCCCATCATAATTATGATTAATAATATTATTGTTTTTTAAAAGCGGTTCATAAAACCCTCTTTTCATTTACTCGGCTACAAATGATTTATAAGTCTGCAAATTTCAGGGGCAGAAATTACAAATACAATTCTTCTCTTTTGTCGATTATGAACCGCTTTCCGCCTCCTCTTTCAAGGCTTTCCAAGAGGGGAGAAACAGGCCTGTTTTTTTCATATAATCTCGATATTTTCTTCCAAATTTATCGAGCATATATTTTTCCTCCTTTTGTACAAGCCTCGACCATAACAATGAAAGAGGCACCACTGTTATCAAAAGAAACCGCGATTTATACCACAATGCCAATAAAGCGGTAAACGAGTAAATAAATATACTGTAGAGCGGGTGGCGGATATATTTGAAGGGTCCTGTCGTTACCAATGTTTTACCTCTTTCACGTGGTTTTAAATAGTAAAGACTGCCGAAAAATAAATAAGCGGCATCAATTGTGAACATTAATACTAGAGATATTCTGAATATTGGGTTAATGTCCATTTTTGGAAACGATACCATTTTTTCTAGTGTATATACAACAAACCAAAAGACAAGAGTAAAGAGAGCTCCCACAGGACCTACACAGAAAATTCTTTTTAATTCTGATAAACTTTTCACGAATTATTTTGATTCGTCATACTGTAATCGGGCTCGGCTTATTTGGATCTATTGAATATTTTTTAATTACTTTTTCAGCAATTGATTTATCAATCTTGCCATCATACTCCAGCGCTCGTATCGCCTTTAAAACAATGTAATATCTATCCACCTCAAAGAAATGACGCAAGTTCTCTCGGGTATCGCTGCGCCCAAAACCATCTGTTCCAAGGGCATAATATTTTCCAGGAACATATGGAGATATCTGTTCAGCTACCATTTTTACATAGTCTGACACCGCTACCGTTGGCACTTTGTTTTTGCTTAAACATTTTTCCAGATGAGATTTTTTGTATTTTTTATCTGGGTTTATAAGATTCCATCTCTCTGTTTCTTCTGCCTCTCTTCGCAACTCGCTGAAACTGGTTACATTCCAAATTCCGGGTTTAATATTCCAATCTTTTTCTAATAATTCTGCAGCCGCCAAGACCTCTCCCATCAAAGGGCCGCTGCCCAACAATCGCAGAACCGGTTTTTCCGTTGAGCGAATTTTATACATTCCTTTAATGATGTCTTTTTCTATATCGTCCGGCAGTTTGGGGTGAACATAGTTTTCATTCTCTAACGTTAAATAATAAACAACATCTTTCTGATCTTGAAACATTTCTTTTATGCCCTCTTTAATGACAACAGCAATTTCATAAGCATACGTTAAATCATACGCTTTGATATTTGGTGTTGCTGCAGCAGCTAAAAGGCTGTGTCCGTCCTGATGTTGTAACCCTTCCCCGTTTAAAGTGGTTCTTCCTGCGGTTGCGCCAAGCAAAAACCCTCTCGCTCGCATATCGCCTGCCGCCCAGATCAAATCCCAAATTCGCTGAAACCCAAACATCGAATAATAAATATAGAATGGAACCATATTGACACCATAATTACTATAGGCTGTTGCTGCGGCAATAAAAGACGACATTGCACCAGCTTCATTAATACCTTCCTCTAGTATTTGTCCATCTTTTGCTTCTTTATAGTAAAGGAACTGATCCGAATCTACCGGCTCATACAACTGGCCGGTATGGGCATAAATACCAATTTGGCGAAATAGAGAATCCATTCCAAATGTTCGGGCTTCATCGGGAATAATTGGAACAATATACTTTCCCACATCCGGATCTTTCACCAGCTTAGACAATAGGCGTACAAAAGCCATGGTTGTAGAAAGTGTTCTTTCTCCATATCCGCTTAATGCTTCATTAAAAATATCTACCTTGGGATTTATTAATTTTATAGAAGATGTATTTCTAGCCGGTAGGTACCCCCCCAAAGATTTTCTTCTTTCCTGCAAATAAATCATTTCTTCACTATCGTCCGGCGGTTTGTAAAAAGGCGCTTTTATTGTTTCCTCATTAGATAGGGGTATATCAAAACGATCTCGAAAATGTAACAGTTCTTCTTCGTTTAATTTTTTTTGCTGGTGTGTAATATTCCGCCCCTCCCCGGTTTCTCCCAGCCCATATCCTTTAATCGTTCTCGCTAAAATAACTGTGGGTTTTCCTTTTGTTTTCACTGCCTCAGCATATGCCGAATATACTTTTTCAGGGTCGTGTCCGCCTAGCCGCAGATGCCATAAATCATCGTCACTGTAATCCTTAACTAAATTCAATAGTTCCGGGTACTTACCAAAAAAATGCTCTCGTATATATGCTCCTCCCGCAACTACATATTTTAGAAGTTCACCGTCCACGACTTCTTCCATTCGTTTTGCCAGGGCTCCTGTAGAGTCTTTTTCAATTAAGCGGTCCCAATCCGTACCCCAAATAACTTTAATGACATTCCAGCCTGCTCCACGAAAAGTACCTTCCAACTCTTGAATAACTTTTCCATTTCCACGAACCGGTCCATCCAGACGCTGCAAGTTACAATTAATGACAAAGATAAGATTATCGAGCTTTTCCCGTGGAGCTAGAGTTATAGCCCCAAGAGATTCGGGCTCGTCCATTTCACCATCGCCTAAAAATGCCCACACCTTTCTTCCTGTTTTTTCAATTATATTTCTATCTTCCATGTAATGCATAAATCGCGCTTGGTAGAGGGCTGTGATGGACGTTAATCCCATTGAAACGGTTGGGAACTGCCAGAAGTCCTCCATGAGCCATGGGTGCGGATAAGAAGAAAGTCCTCCTTCTGGCGATAGTTCTCTTCTAAAGTTTTCTAATTGTTTTTCTGTTAATCTCCCCTCTAAAAAAGCACGCGCGTATATCCCGGGAGACGCGTGACCTTGAAAGTAAACCATATCCGGTCCGTTCGGATGTTCAGGGCCCTTTAAAAAATGATTAAAGGCAACTTCATATAAGGTTGCAGAAGATGCGAATGTAGAAATATGTCCACCAATGCCATCTGTTTCCTTATTGGCCTTGGTGACCATTGCCATGGCGTTCCATCTGACGAGAGATTTAATTTTGCGCTCTATTTTTCGGTTACCCGGAAAGGGTTCCTGTTCAAATGAATGAATGGTATTAATGTATGGGGTATTTGTATTAAAAGGCATGCGGGCGCCTTTTCGTTCAGCAAAATCAATCAATTTTTCTAATAGATATCGCGCTCGTTCGGCGCCATGCTCCTGTAATGCGCTTTCTATTGATTCAATCCATTCCTGGGTTTCCTCTGGATCTGCGTCTTCGTATTGCTTATACATGTTTTTCAAACTCTAAAATTACATTAAACAAATTATACCTCGATATGTTTCCAGTCGCCTTTTTTCAATTTCCACCACAAGATAATTGAAAAGAAACTCAGGTAAAGTGGAAACATCGACCATGGACCATAAAAACCATAATTTAAAACAACGCCAAGAAAGTAGCTGGCGGGTAACAGAAAAAACCAGATGAGAGACGATTCTACCACAGCCGGGAAAAAGGTGTCTCCGGCTCCCGATAGGGCAAACCATAACGTCATGCCAATGGCATCGACAAACTGTATAAGCCCTAGTACTCGTAAGCCAAACGTTCCATAATAAATTATGTTTGGGTCATCGGTAAAAATTGAAAGAAAAACTTTGGGAAAAACGAAAAACAAAATCCCGACAGAACCCATAATGATCTCTGCCCAGCGAATAGATTCATAAATACTTGTTTCTGCTTTGTCTAGCCGGCGTTCTCCCATGAATTTGCCCACTAGCGTCGCCCCAGCCTGTCCCACTCCCATTGCCGGCATAAACGAGGCGTGCATGATCGTAAAAACAAGTTCCGTTGTGGCTAATTCTATTAAACCGATCATTCCCATAATCTTATAATACATAGACCAACCGATAGCCACAGCCATCTCTTGCGAACCTTGGGGCAGGGCCAATCTGATTTGCCGGATCATCATTTTTTTGTTTACTGTCAAAGATAGTGTTTTATATTTCTTTCTTTGCTCTCTAGAAAACAGATAAAAACAATAGTGCATTGTCAACCAAGCTGATGCTATTAATGTTGCGATTGCCGCTCCTTGAACGCCCAGGGCGGGAAAGTCAATCCAAGCCCAGAGATTTCCCGCCCAGCTTATGGCCGGGTAAGCATCAAAAAATTTCATCACTTTTTCTGTTCCATATATCAACCCGACATTTAAATACACATTCATTATGTTACTGGTGATTGAAACTGTCATATGAATTCTTGTTTTTTCAATTCCTGTAAAAAACCCCTGAAACACAAAAGACAACGAGGAAAAAAGCAAACCAATGAAAACTACTCTTGAGTATGTTATGCACAATGCTGCTGCAACGGAGTCCTCAATGAAAAAATGTATAATTTCCTCGGCAAAATAGTAACCAGCTGCTGATACCGGTATACTATAAATCGCTGCTAGCAATAATCCGTTGTGCATGGCTGTGCCGCATTCATCAAATTTTTTCTGTCCCAGCCTTCTGGAGGCAATAGTTTGTGTTGATGTTCTGATGCCCAAGACAAGGCTTAGCGCCCCCCAAAACAACATTGCACCCATGCCGGTTGCCGCAAGGGCAGCTGTGCCAAGGCGACCTACCATGGCAACATCCACAACGCTCATTAAAACGCGGCTTAAGTTGCTGACGATCACCGGCAAAGCAAGTTTGATGACCTGGTTTGAGACGTCCTTGTCTTTTGGTTCTAATATATTTTTAATTTTAGATAGCATCTATTTGTTTTGTAAAAATACCGTTTTTTTCTAAAAATGCCTTTGTTTTGCTGCACATTGAAGCTGTAGTGATAAACACTATTGTGACACCTTGATCTGCTTTATTTATTTTTTCAACTATTTCCATTAATCGATAACCGTCCTTCATAATTATTCGGCTTTTACGGTCTATCACAATGGCTATTTCACCGTCAATTGTTTCATATATTTTATTGCGTTTATTTAATCCGTATTTACTGGGTTCAATTATTTTCATGATGCGTTTTACTTTTTAAATCAAGGTCGCAAAATTAACGCTGTTTATTGATAATCCTCTGATAACTTTCTATGTGATTATTGAAAACTTTATCATTCATAAAAATGTCCAAGCAGCCCTTGAAGAAAAGAGACCTGTTCTGGCGCTCGAGTCAACAATTTTGGCACACGGCATGCCCTATCCGGACAATATAGATTTTGCTAATAAAGCAGAAAAACTAGTTATTGACAGTGGCGTTGTTCCTGCAACTATTGCAATAATTAACGGTCGCGTTCATATTGGCCTTGATAAAAAAGAGCTGCTTTTTATCTGCTCTGATAGAGATGTCTTAAAAACCTCTCTCCGGGAATTAAGTTGGGTCACGGCAAAGAAATTAAGCGGCGCTACAACCGTTTCCGCATCCGTACATTTGTCATGTATGGCTGGAATTGACGTGTTCGCGACCGGAGGTATCGGCGGTGTACATCGCAATGCTCATTTAACTTTTGACGTCTCGCAAGATATTATTGCTTTGAGTAAATCTCCACTAATTGTTGTTTCGGCTGGCGCAAAAGCAATTCTTGATTTACCCAAAACATTGGAAATGTTAGAAACATATTCCATACCCGTGTTGGGGTATAAAACGGATGAGTTTCCATCTTTCTATTCAAGAACGTCCGGTCTAAAATTGTCTGCCACGGTAAAATCGCCGGAAGAGATTGCTTCAATTTTTATGCACCATAAACAGGTGGGGCTTTCTTCTGCGCTTCTGATTGCTAATCCTGTTCCTATGCAAGATGAAATACCAATTAATAAAATTGATTTTATTATTGAAAGCGCTTGCCAATTGGCTAAACAGAAAAGCGTTCAAGGAACAGAATTAACACCTTTTCTATTGCAAGAAATCGTTGACAAAACCGACGGGAAAAGTTTAAATACAAATAAAGCGTTAGCGTTGAATAATATTCAACTTGGTATAGAAATTTCTAAAGCTTTGGTTTAGACGACAGAATTAGTATACCCTTTTTCCAAAAAGTGCTGTGCCGATCCTAATCATGTTACTGCTTTCTTCAATGGCAATTTCATAATCTCCTGTCATACCCATTGATAAAACGCTCAATTTTCTTGAGGGTGAAACTTGTTTATTAATCTCATCTTTTAAATTTCGAAGTTTTGTAAAAGCGCCTCTGATCATATTTACATCCTTAGTCAGAGGACCAATAGTCATTAGACCTTTTACTAACAAGCTTTCTAATTCAATACACTCTAACAGTTCATCCGAACAAATGGGATTAAAACCGAATTTTTGTTTTTCACTGCTCGTGTTTATTTCTAATAATATTTCGGGTTTTTTACTTAAATCTTTTGTGAGTTCTTTTATTTTTTTTGCCAGTTTTAAAGAATCAACTCCATCAATGGTATCAAAAATTTTAACAGCTTTTTTCGCTTTATTGGTTTGTAAATGTCCAATCATTCTTTTAACGACACCCTGATCAAAAACAACATTAGAAAATTTTTCATCCGCCTCCTGAACTCTGTTTTCACCGATGTGGTTCAAGCCAAAAGAAATAGCTGTTTTAACAACCGTTATTGGGTGTGTTTTGGTAACAGCAACCAGCGCTATCTCCTGGTTATTTCCCGATCGGTTTTTTGCAGAAGAGATTTTTTCATGAATCTCTACAAGGTTTGAATAAACCCTGGTTTTAAGATCCGTCATCTGTTGAAACTTCTTCTTCCCCCTTTGATTCCTCTGCCAGACTAACTTCTTCCGCTTCTACGCTTTTATCGTCGTGTATAACTCGGGTGATGGATGATATTTTTGATCCTTCGTCGAGCTTAACCAGCTTGACTCCTTGCGTTACTCTGCCAATTGTTCTTATAGCAGAAACAGGTTGCCGCATCAAGACTCCTTTATCGGTAATAACAACAAGATCATCATTGTCCACTACTTCCATAATGGCTGACATTTTGCCCGTTTTTTGGGTAATACGCATTGTCATAACACCCTTACCGCCACGAGTTTGGGTTCTATATTGTATTATTTCCGTTCTCTTGCCTTGTCCTTTTTCTGTCGCAACTAAAATGGTTCCTTCTCGTTTTACCACGAGCATTCCAATGACTTCGTCGGATTTTGAACTTAAAGTTATTCCTTTAACGCCCATCGTTTTTCGACCTGTGGGTCTAACGTTTTTTTCTGGAAAGCGGATGGATTTCCCTTCTTTAGTCCCCAGAAGAATATCGTTTTCTCCATCAGTGATTTTTGCTTCTATTAATTTATCGCCCTCTCGAATTTCAATGGCATATATACCGCCCTTTCTTGGCCTACTATATGCTGACAGAGATGTTTTTTTAACTATTCCATTTTTTGTAGCCATAGCGATATAATGCTGATCGTCAAAATCTTTTACGCTCACAAAAGCTTCAATAATTTCTCCCGGCGCACAACCTATCAAGTTAACAACTGCTCGTCCCAAAGTTGCTCGTCCGCCCTGCGGTATATCATATGCTTTCAGCCAATAGCATTTTCCTTTATCTGTGAAAAACAGTAGATAGCTGTGGGTGTTTGCTATAAATAGGTGTTCAACAAAATCCGTGTCCTTGGAAAGGGCTCCTTGTATTCCCCTGCCTCCGCGTCGTTGAGTTTTATATGTTGTAATTGGAGTGCGTTTTATGTATCCACTATGAGTAATCGTTATAATCATGTCTTCTTCGGCTATCATATCTTCTAAAGAGACATCTGCGCCGTATGGCATAATTTCTGTCCTGCGCTCATCTCCATAACGTTCTCTTACTGTTTCTAGTTCAAGCTTGATCATGTTCATTCGTTGTGAACAGCTATCAAGAATTCCCCTTAGTTTTGCGATTGTTTTAATGATTTCTTTGTAATCAGCCACCACTTTATCCACTTCAAGCCCTGTCAGTCTTTGCAGGCGCATGTCTAAAATTGCCTGAGCCTGTTTTCCGGAAAGGTCAAATTGATTCATCAGTCCTTCTTTTGCTGATACTGGATCTTTACTTAACTTAATTAATTCTATTACTTCATCTATGTTATCAAGCGCAATTTTCAACCCTTCCAGTATATGGGCTTTTGCCTCTGCGTCGTTAAGTTCGAAAGTTGTTCTTCTGACGGTTATTTCATGTCTAAAATTAATAAAATGACTAAGTATTTCTTTCAAGGTGAGAAGTTTTGGTACGCTGTTTACAAGAGCCAATAAAATTATACCAAACGTATCTTGTAACTGAGTGTATTTATATAGCTGGTTTAAAACGATTTCTGGTACAGCGTCCCTTTTTGTTTCAATGACAACCCTTATTCCATCTTTATCTGATTCGTCCCGTATATCTCTTATGCCTTCCATTTTTTTACTTCTAACCAAATCAGCTATTTTCTCAATAAGATTTGCCTTATTAACCTGATAGGGCAGTTCGTTTATAATAATACTCGACATCCCTTTATTATCGCTTTCTATAATCGCCCGGGCTCTAACAATAACCTTTCCTCGTCCGGTTTTATAGGCACTAATTATTCCCTCTTTACCCATAATCATTGCTCCGGTAGGAAAGTCTGGTCCGGATACAATTTTTAACAATTCATCTATCTCCAAATCCGGAGCTTCTATCATTGCAATGAGCGCATTTATTATTTCTGTTAAGTTATGGGGTGGTATTTTCGTCGCCATACCAACAGCTATTCCCTCTGATCCATTGATTAGGAGAGTTGGTAGTGTGGTTGGTAGAACCGTCGGTTCTTTTAAAGATTCGTCAAAATTCAGCTGCCAGTCAACGGTGTCCTTATCAAGATCTGTCATGGTTTCGTTGCCGATTCTTGTCATCTTCGCCTCAGTATATCTCATAGCGGCGGCTCTATCTCCGTCAACGGAACCAAAATTCCCTTGACCGTCTACTAATTCGTAGCGCATGGCAAAGTCTTGTGCCATTCTTACTAATGCGTCATATACAGATGAATCTCCGTGAGGGTGATATTTACCAAGAACATCACCAACTATTCTGGCTGATTTTTTATAGGATCTGTTCCAACCAAGCCCCAACTCGTTCATACCATATAAAATTCTTCTGTGGACGGGCTTAAGCCCGTCTCTAACGTCGGGCAGTGCCCGGGATACAATAACAGACATTGAATAATTGAGATAGCTTTCTCGCATTTCATCAACAATGTCCCTTTTTGAAATATTGTCTCTTAATAAGTCCATAATTCTCTTTCTATAAATTTAAATGTCTAAGTTTCCCACAAATAGGGCGTTTGCTTCGATAAAAGATCTGCGGGCCTCCACATCGCTTCCCATTAAATCAGTAAATGTTTTGGCTGCTTCTGCTGCATCATCAACGGCAACAAGCTGCAGTGTCCTTTTTTCGGGGTCCATTGTCGTTGACCACAATTGGTCCGGATTCATTTCTCCAAGACCCTTATATCTCTGAATGTCTACCTTGGTGGCTTTATTGTCTTTTCTCATTCTTTCAATAAGGGTTTCTCTTTCCGCTTCGTTATAAGCATACAGGGTCTTTTTTCCTTGTTTTAACCTATAAAGCGGGGGCTGAGCAATGTATACATTGCCGTTTGTAATGAGTTGTGGCATTTTTCGATAAAGAAAAGTTAATAATAATGTTCTGATGTGGCTTCCGTCAACATCAGCGTCTGTCATAATAATCACTTTATGATAACGAAGTCTTTCAATGTCAAAATCTGCGGCGTTTTTCTTTTGATCTCCCTCATCATCATCCTCTAAATCGCCGCCAAAGCCAGTGCCAAGCGCTGTAATGATAGATTGAATTTCATTGTTTGATAGCAATTTGTCTATCCGCGCCTTTTCCGCGTTAATAACCTTACCCCTTAAGGGCAAAATAGCCTGAAAGCGCCGATCTCTACCCTGTTTTGCCGATCCCCCTGCAGAATCTCCTTCTACAAGGTATATTTCACACATTGCAGGGTCTTTGTTTGAACAGTCTGCTAGTTTCCCCGGAAGCGATCCGCCCTCCAAAGCACTTTTTCTTCGTATTAGGTCTCTGGCTTTTCGGGCTGCTTCGCGGCTTCTGTGAGACATTAAAGCCTTTCCAATAACTCGTTTCGCAATAGACGGATTTTGTTCCAAAAACTCTTGTATTCCTTCATATACAATTGCATCAACAAGTCCTTTTATTTCTCCGTTCCCCAGTTTTGTTTTTGTTTGGCCTTCAAATTGAGGCTCAGCGACCTTTATAGAAAGAATCGCTGTTAAGCCTTCACGAAAATCTTCTCCACTTAACGTGATTTTTTCACCCTTGCTTCCTTTTATAAGATTATTTTTGGCTCCATAAGAATTCAAGCTCCTGGTTAGTGCGGATCTAAAACCTGACATGTGAGTCCCGCCTTCGATGGTGTTTATATTATTAACAAAGGATAAAATGTTTTCGGTATATCCATCGTTATATCTCATAGCAACTTCAACGGGTACTTCGCCACGATCTTTATCTATTGTAATTATTTTGTTATGAAGAGAGTTGGTGGAGCTATCTAAAAACTTGACAAAATCAGAAAGGCCTCCTTTAAATTTATATGTTTCTTTTCGTTCATCTTCACCCGTTTTATCAACAAGTAAAATTTCTAATTCTCTGTTAAGATATGCCAGTTCTCTGAGGCGGTCAGCGATAAGATCAAAATCCCAGTCTCTGATTTGAAAAATTTCATCATCAGGCATAAAAGTTATTTTTGTACCTGTCTTTTTTGTTTTTCCTATTATTTCGACTTTTGTTTTCGTTTTGCCACGTTCATATCTTTGTTTATGAATTTGACCTTCCCTGTGTACTTCTGCCTCCAACCATGCAGAGAGAGCATTTACAACCGAAACTCCGACGCCGTGTAGTCCTCCTGAAACCTTATAAGAACCTTTATCAAATTTTCCACCGGCATGCAGAATAGTCATAACCACTTCAAGGGCTGGCTTTTTTTCTGTTTTATGAATATCTACAGGAATTCCTCTGCCGTTATCTTCAATAGAAACACTTCCGTCGACGTTAAGCTCAACGTTAATTTTTGAACAATATCCAGCAAGAGCTTCGTCTACACTGTTATCTACAACTTCGTATACCAGATGATGAAGTCCCCGCTTTCCAATATCCCCTATGTACATTGCAGGGCGCTTTCTTACTGCCTCCAGTCCTTTTAAAACTTGAATTTTTTCAGCGCTATATTGTGCCGATTGTTGTGTTTTTGTCATAAAAATTTTATATCCTTAATTGTATTCTTACCTATTCGTTCGTTTAGTTTTGATATTATCTCGTTCTTTTGAAACTGTAGTTCTTGTCTCCAAGTTGGGGTTGAGGTTTTGATCGTTAAAACGCCATGCTCAACACTTTCTGCTTGCGTGTTTTCGGCTACTGCTGTTCCAACAATTTCCGGCCACAATGAAATTGCTGTGTTCTGGGCGACTCCTTTTGCAAGGCCTGTTTTATGAAGATATATATTTAAAACTTGTTTTAAGCTTTGCACTATCTTTCCAAATAATATGTTGAATTGTCTTGCGAATTCATGTCCAAACCGTGTTTTTCAAAATCAACAATATCTGTGGTGGTTATTATTGTTTGCCCACCTTTGCTCATCAAAGACAAAACATCGTCTGCCCGTTTAAAATCAAGCTTTGCAAAAAGATCATCTAACATTAAAACGGGCGTGTATCCCGTCGTTTTTTTTATCATAGTAATTTCTGCCATTTTAATTAATACAAGGGCAAGTTTATGTTCCCCTTGAGAGCCAAATTCTCGCAACGAACGGTGGTTAAATAGAAAGGTATAATTATCCCTATGCGGACCTGTTGTTGTCCAACCTTTATTGATATCAGAATTTAATGATTTTTCCAGACGAATCTCAAAGGTCTCTGCTTTTCCTTCTGGTTCATAAATTAATTCTAGTTCTGCATGTTTTGAATTATATCTCTCAGTTGCACCTCGGAGTTCCTTTTCAAACGTAACCATTAATCTGCTACGCATATCCCATAGTTTTTTACCATTAAGAAGCAATGTTTCATCCCAGGCTGTAATGGAGTCCTTTCCGTTTTTTCCAAGTCTTAAATCCCGTATTGCAGTATTTCGTTGTTTTAGCGATCTTTGATAAATCAATAGTGTGTTTAGATATTCCGCAGAAACAATTGACAGTGTCTTATCAAAATAGCTACGTCGATCTACCGGAGACCCTTTTGTAATTGTTTGCTCTTCCGGAGACAAAATAACAATCGGACTTTGACCTACCAATTCTTTCGCGCTTATCTGTTTGTTATTATTTATTATAAATTTTCTTTGACCGTCTAAAAGCTGATTTAATACAATTTCCTGCTTTTTTTCATTCCTTATAAATATCCCTTTAATAGAGAGTTTCTCGCTTCCTTCTTTTAATGTTTCTTTATGGAGTTTTGTTCTAAAACTTCTTCCCATGGAAAGAGTGTAAATCGCTTCGAGGATTGCTGTTTTTCCAGAACCGTTTTCTCCCCAAATCACATTGATTCCCTTTTTAAATTCAATATGAATGTGGTCGTGGTTTCTAAAGTTTTGAATATCAATTGTATCAACGCGTATCATTAAAGCGTTGCCTTTGGTTTGAATTTGTTTAAACGACTGTATCGGCCAATTAGTCGTTTAGCCGAATAGGCATTAACAGCATTGTTATTTCACTGTTAGCCTCTTGCACTTCAGGATAAACTAGTCCGGCGCTAATTGGCGTTTTTAAATGAAAACTTAAATTGTGTGATTTCAAATGCATCAAAACATCTTTTAAATAAGCTGCATTATAACCCACGGTAATGGGTTCTCCTGTTAGTTTTGCAGGAAGCTTTTCTATTGCCTTGGATGCTTTTTCTGGATCCTCTGTTCTCACTTTTGCCGTATCGCTGGATAACTCCATTGCAATTTGATGTGTTGATCTGTTTGAAAAAATGGATACTCTTCGGACAGCGGAAAGGAGAGCTTCTCTTTCAATCAAGAGCTCCTTATCATTGTCTTTAGGAATAACGCTTTCAAAATCAGGAAATCTCTCATCTATAATTCTTGTGAAAATATAATCACCGCCTACCGTTGCCGTAAGATTATTATCCCCCATCCATATCTGAATGTTTTCATCAACCCCCAACATAGAGTTTATGAGGTTTAAAAATTTTCTAGGTACAATCACATCACCAGAAAATTCTTTACTTACAAAATCATTTCGTATATACCGAACGAGTCGATGCCCATCAGTTGCAACACATAACAACCTGTTTTCTTCAAAGCGGAAAAGAACGCCAGTAAGCGCAGGTTTAAGTTCATCTTTGCTTACAGCAAAGCTGGTAAGATTGATTATTTCTTTTAGTACGCTGGCTTCAATCCCTGTTGCTTTTCGATTATCAACTTCAGGTGTCACCGGAAACTCTTCAACGGGTTTTCCCATAAGGTCGTATGTACCATTATCCGTAATCAATTCTACATGCTGACTATCACCAACGTTAATTGTTAATCTTGTATCTGAAAGTTCATTTGTTATATCAATTAGTGTTTGCAGCGGAATAGCAGCGGTTCCCGGCTCTTCTATGCTGGCATCAATTGTGCAAACAATTGTTATTTCAAGATCTGTGGTTCGAAGCGAAACGCTGTCGTTTTCAACTTCAATTAAAACACAATTCAGTATTGGAAGGGTAGACCTGGTGGGTGTGGCTTTAGAAAGTTTTTGTAATGCCTTATAAAGTTCTTCAGATGATGTTGAAATCCTCATTTATTATTTCCGTTTTAAGTTGATTTTATTCAAAATTATTGTGTAGTAAAAAGCTTTAGATGTTACCTAAAAAAACAGCTTCTTAACACAAGAAAATTCGCTTTATATAAGTATACTATATTTTAAAGTATTAAAAATCTATTAATATATAATACTGTGGAAACTGTGGATAATGTAGAGAGTATTATAAACATCAATAAACAAACAACGATCATACTATAACTAATTTAAAGTAACGGTTTATGTGGATAAGCTATGTTGATATGTGGAGAAGAACACAGTTATTAAGGTATACATACGTTATTCATAAGAATTGATAATTCGAAATATAAATGTGAATAACATGTTTATAAAAACTGTGGATAACTACCACTCATTAATATGAATATAAAAATTATTTCTTGCCGCAGTTATCCACGAGTTATACCACTCAGACTTTTTCATATTTAATGCCATTGTTTCAATTTCCACCCAATGAACTGTTAGGTCTGGCGCTCCGCCCGGCTTGAAAGAATTTACCCAAAATAAATGGTAGCCCTGCTCGGTTCTAACCGGCAAACTGCACTCTCCAACTTCTAACAAGCCAATCACCTGCGCTATTTCAGGGATGGGAGCGTTTTGTGGGTTTATCCACCCTAAGTCTCCGCCAATTTCTTTTGTTTGTTTATCGGCCGAATAAACACCAACAAGACGTTTAAATTCTTCAAGCGTTGCTGCAGAATCTTTTAAGGAAAGAGCAAAACGATATGTTTTAGAATCATCCTCTTCGGTTATCTTGGGAGTGAGTAAAATATGGCTGACCTTTGCTTTATCCCCTCTTTTTTCTTCTGTTTTAATAATATGAAAGCCAAACTGTGTTTCCACAATTTCGCTGATTATTCCGACCTCTTGAGAAAAGGCGACAGACTCAAATTCAGGAACAAGTGCACCTCTCTTTACAAACCCTAGTGATCCACCGTTCTTTTTTGATCCAGGGTCTTGTGAGTAAAGCGAAGCAAGTTCAGAAAAAGATTCACCATTTAAAATCCGTTCCTTGATTTTGCCAATCTCGTTCCTTGTTTTAGCAACGCTGGCCTCACCGGCTTTAATTGGAATAAGAAGGTGACGAAGTTTTACGGTAAGAGGAAACAGGGGGATGCTGTCCTTGAATGTATAGAAAAATTTTTCTACATCTTGACGGCTGACGGTTATTTTAGTAATTAGCGTTTGTTGATAGCGTTCTGTTATAAGCCGGTCTTTCATTTCGAGCCAAAACTCTCGACGGAAAGATTTTAGAGACTGCCCAAGCATTTCTTCTGCGCGCTCCTCACTCCCGGCTTGCTGAATAAACGTTTCTATTTGTTGATCTAGCGACCTTTCAACTTCTTTGTCGTCAACCTCAATTGAATCTAAAGCAGCCATCTCTAACATAATTTTTTGGTCCACAACCGACCTTACAACGTCTTTTTGTAATTGGAGAAGCCTGTCCATATCAGTTGCAGGGTTAAGTCTTTGTTGAACTGCGGCCATATTGACAAGCTGTGCAACATCGCTTTTTAAAATAACATGCTCACCGACAATTGCAGCGACGCCATCAACAAACACGGTGTCATCTGTCTTTTCGGCAAATAAAATGGCCGTTATTAAGAAAGCTGTAGTGAAATATAGTTTTTTCATATGAGTATTATTAATTGATTTGATAGGGTGTATGGTTTCGTAAACTGTCTAAAATGCGCAGGGATTTTAAGGCAAATTTTTGTTGATAAATACGTTGATATATTTCATCATAAATTTCTTCTAATGGTATGGGTGAATTCTTTTTATACCTTTCCAACACAACGACAACATGATAACCGTGGGGGCTCTTTATAGGGCCAATCAGCCGTTTTTTATTACGTGAAGAAAAAAGAGGAGCGTTTAACTCGGATATTAGCTCTTCATCGATTACAATAACCGGTTGAACATTTTGTTCTTCGAGAAGGCTGTTTTTCTTTTCTTCGTTTTTATTTGAATTCAAGATTGTAAAGGCTGTTTTTGCTTCTTTTTTGGAGGAGAATAAAAGATGATATATGCGAGCTCTTTTATTTTTTCTGACAAAACCAGACATGTTTTTCTGATAATAATTATTGATTTCAGTATTTGAGACGGTGACATTTTCTCCAACAGCCCGCTGTAAAAACAATTGTCCAAACAGCCTTTTTTCTAATCCAGCGAAATAAGGTTCTCCTTCAAAATACCCAGACGTTTTAGCGTTTTGATATAGGATTTCTTCTTCAACCCACCGGTTAACAACATCTTTTACGGAACCACCGCCGCCCTCCGCGGCGCGACGAGCCTCATTTTCTGTAAGCATGGAATTCCCCACAGAAGCTAAAACTGTGTCTTTTTTTGTTTCCGTACAAGAAAAAACAAAAAGTATCAATAAAACGATAATGAACTTATTCATAAGGAAAAATCTAACCCGAAAAAGCTTCTTTCAATAGCCTGTTAATTTCCTTAGCCACAGTTATTGACTCGCTTATATCCCTTGTCTTTATAACCAAAACAATGCTGTCGTTTTTATGCTGCTTGAAAGAATATTCCCTGTTTTGAGATAGAAGAATATTGTATAGAGTTGAAAAATCCAAACTGAGACTCACCGATTCTTTAGAAAAATCTATTTTCACCACATTTGTGTCTAATAATATTTTTTTCACACCCATACCGCTAAATAGTTCCCGAAGATTTGCTACGATTAAAACATTTTCTATCTCTTTGTTTGTTTTACCAAAACGATCAACGATTTCTTTTTTAACATCGGCAACTTCATCGGTGCTTATCGCAGAAGCCAGTCGCTGGTAATAATAAATTCTATCTTGTACAAGTGGCATATATTTATCAGGTAAATATGCGCTCCCCTTAAAAGAGACAACGGGACGCATAGCATTTTTTAAGACGGGTCCTTTTAGTTTGTCATCAAGAGCCTTTTTTAAAATTTTGCAATATAAGTCATACCCAACTTTGCCAATATTACCGCTTTGTTCATAGCCAAAGAGGTTTCCTGCGCCGCGTATTTCTAAATCTTTTAAAGCGATTTGATAACCTGAACCAAGTGAAGAAAAATATTCAATTGCTTTTAATCGCTCATAGGCTTCTTTTTTAAGAGTTTTGTTTGGTATAAGCAGCCAGCAATAAGCCTGGACATTACCGCGTCCGACCCGACCCCTAATTTGATATAGTTGAGCAATACCGAATCGATGTGCATTATTTATAATAATTGTATTGGCCTTGGTAACATCTAAACCGGATTCAATAATTGTTGTACAAACGAGGATGTCAATTTCACCGGAAAAAAACGATAGAATGATGTTTTCAAGGCTTTTACTTGGTACTGATCCGTGGGCTCCTATGATTGTATGGTTTGGAAAAAAGTCTCGTATTTTATCAACTATAAAAGGAATAGAAACAATATCGTTATGTAAAAAATAGATTTGACCACCCCGACGAAGCTCTCGGCCTATCTGCTCCTTAATAGAATCCCAATTAAAATATTGTACAGTTGTCTTAATAGATAAGCGCTCTAATGGTGGCGTATTAATACGACTCACATCCCGCACGCCAAAAAGAGATTGCTGCAGTGTGCGAGGAATCGGCGTTGCGGTTAACGTTAACACATCCACGTCTTGTTTAATGGTTCTCAATCTTTCTTTGTGTTTTACTCCAAAACGATGCTCCTCATCAATGATTAATAATCCGAGTTTATTAACGACGACATCGTTGGACAGCAAGCGGTGTGTTCCAACCACAAGATCAACATCTCCAGCCTCTATCTGGTTTATTATTTTCGTTTGTTCTTTTTTTGTTTGGAATCTGGAAAGCAAAGCAATTTTAACGCCTAAATCGACCAGACGATTATTAGACGTTATAAAGTGCTGATCCGCAAGGAGGGTCGTTGGGGCTAGAAAAAAAACTTGTTTACCCCCGGCGATTGCTTTCATTGCACCCCGTAACGCAACTTCTGTTTTTCCAAAACCAACATCGCCAAAAATAACACGGTCCATTGGAAACGGCTTGTTTAAATCTTGAAGAACGTCATGAATAGCTTTTTGTTGGTCAGGTGTTTCTTCAAAAGGGAAATTAGCAGCCAGCATTTCTACAAATTCATCGTCGCGAGAATATGAAAAAGTTCTCGCGGTTTGTTTTGATGAATATAAAGCGACAAGATCTTCTACAATAGATTCCGCAGACTTTAAAACTCGCGCTTTTTGCCTTTCCCAATTTTTATTCCCAAGGATAGATAGTTTAAAGTTACCTTTTTGTGCCGAGATATATTTATGAACTTTATCAAAACGATCTACTGGAACTCTGACAACTCCACCGTTAGCATATTCAATTATAATAGAATCATACAGGTGGCGGTTTTCTTTCTTTTCCGATAGTCCCCGGTAAAGACCAATTCCGTAGTTTTCATGTACAACGGGATCGCCCCACTCAATATTTGTCAAGGAAAACCGTTCTTGATTTATATCTGGTAGATAAAAATCTTTATTTAATGTAGGCCTTTGAATCTTTAAGTCAGAATAACCGTAAACAGTAAAACCTAAATCATCGCAAGAAAAACCAACAGGCAAGGGTTTTTCTATTACTGAAAAATCTCCCAGTCTCTCTTTTATTGTTTTCCCAATAGATTTTTCTGAAGAAAAAACATAAAGATTTTTTGGTTTAATAGAAACAGCTTTTTTATTGAGTTCACTACCCTTGAATTCGATTTCTTCAATCCCAGATTCTTTTGTATTTGAAATACAAAAAGAATTTTCGGAGCTACTTAAATAATAAACCTTTTCAAAAAGATCACTGATGAGACATTCTAAAGAAATCTTATCATTAAGCGAAAAACCGGAAGGCGCAAAAAGATCAAAGCTAGTTATTGTTTCAATTGAAAGTTGAGAAACGGGATTAAAAAGCCGAATAGACTCCACGAGATTCCCAAACGTTTCAATCCTTACAGGATGTATGGAGTACAAAGGGTATATATCAATAATCCCGCCACGGACACTGTATGTCTTTGAGATTTTAACTTCGGACTCTTTTTCGTAACCCCACTGAGTCATAGAATTCAACAAATTGTTAATGTCAATCATCCCATTCGTTTTAATATGATATTCTAGAGCGTTTCCAGTGTTTGGAAGCCGAACCTGTTGGTTCAGGGCAGCGTCAGACACAACAACAATCCCCCGACTTGCTTCAATCAGGAAATTATATGCATCCGCAAAACGTTTTTCATCCTCAGTAATAAATGCTATCGATGTTTCTGTCTTTTTTTGTATAGCCGGAGAAAAATGTGCCAATCCCGGAAGTAGATCATCTAATATTAAAGACAATCTTTCAGCCTCATCATTTTCTGTCAGCACAACAAGAGGAGAGTTCTCATTCATAACTCGTGCCGATAATAATAATGACAAAAAACCTATAGGGAGAGAGGTAATTGAAATCTCTGTTTTTGAAAAAAGGCGATTGTAGTACACAGAGGCTGAAATATTTTCTAAAAGCCTTTCCCAAGGAAGACTGTTTTCACGTGAAACAGTCATGTGTTTATCTGTGAAGATGTACGGCTAAAATAGCAGCATCTGCCGGAGACACGCCAGAAACTCGAAGAGCCTGCCCAAGAGTTTCTGGGCGGATAAAGGACAATTTTTCTCGAGCTTCGACAGACATGTTTTTTAAAGAAAAATAATCGAAACTGGACGGAATAGTTTTGGCTTCTTGGTTTTTTAATATCTTTATCTCGCGATGTTGTCTCTCTATATAGCCTTTATATTTTATTAAAATCTCTGCCTCCCGCATCATTTCATCAACAAAAAATTCTGGAAGGCCATTTATTTCAATCTTTTCAAATAGACGTTTGGGCATGTGATTTATTTTTATAAGAGGTCTTTTTAAAACGTCGCAAGCGGGAGTCTTTTGTTTTAAGCCGGGCTCGTCAAGCGAAGCAAGTAATTCGTTAATTTCTGTTGGCAATAAAGAAGAATTTAAAGCTTTCGTTGTCTGTTTTGTTATTTCTAAATAAGATGTAATTGCATCATATGTTTCGCTAGAGATTAAACCAAAGTTAAAAGATTTCTTTGCTAACCTATCAGCTGCACTTGAATAACGAATTAAAATTCTATATTCTGCCCGCGATGTAAACATTCGATAGGGTTCAAGCGTTACTTTTGTAATAAGATCGTCAATAAGAACACCGATATAAGCTTCGTCTCTAGACAAAATAAGCGGTTCTTTGTTTAAAACATAAACAGAAGCATTTGTACCGGCAATAAGACCTTGCGCACCGGCCTCTTCATAGCCGGACGTTCCATTAATTTGACCTGCAAAAAACAACCCAGATATATTTTTTGTTTCTAAAGAACTCTTAAGCTGCGAAGAAGGAAAAAAGTCATACTCAATAGCATAGCCTGGACGAAAAAACTCCACGTTTTCCAATCCGACAATTTTTCTTAAAGCTTTTAACTGTGTTTTTTCAGGAAGACTCGTTGAAAAACCGTTGGTGTATATTTGATTTGAGTTCATCCACTCGGGCTCTAAAAACAAGGAATGTGATTCACGATGCGCAAACCGATAAACCTTGTCTTCAATGGAAGGGCAATACCGCGGACCTGTCCCAGAAACATCTCCTGAAAACATGGGAGATAAATGTATATCCTTGTTAATAATTTCGTGACTATCCGGATTGGTTTGTGCAATATAACAGGGAATGTTTGGTGGTTCAAAAGTAGACGTCCTATATGAAAAGGGAGTTGGTTTGTCGTCGCCAAGCGATACGGCTAATTTCTCCCAATCTACGCTGCTTGCAACCAATCTAGGGGGCGTTCCGGTCTTTAGTCGACCACTAAAAAATCCTTCCGAAACAAGATTCTCCGTTATCCCTTCTGAGCGCGACTCTCCCATTCGACCAGCGTGAATTTTTCTTTCTCCAACATGAATGAGACCGTTTAAAAAGGTACCACAAGTCAAAACGACAGATTTTGCAAAGAGTGTTTCACCGCTCCTTAAGATAACACCGGAAGCAGAATAATTATTGTACATCAACCGTATAACCTCACCGCGGATAAGAGAAATATTCGGCGAAAGATTTATTTCATCTCTTACAAAACGCTCATAGATTCTTTTGTCTACCTGAGCCCTGGGGGACCATACAGCTTTTCCTTTCGATCTATTAAGCATTTTAAACTGAAGCCCCGCACGGTCAGCCGCTAAACCCATGGTTCCCCCTAAAACATCAATTTCCCGAACCATCTGTCCCTTTGCCAACCCGCCAATTGCGGGGTTACATGACATTCTGCCAACAGCAGAGGGGTTAATGGTTATCAATCCAACAGAGCGCCCAACGCGGGAAGCCGAAAGAGCCGCTTCTATACCAGCGTGGCCAGCGCCCACAACAATAATTTCGTAATGTGTTTTATTATGTTTCACGTGAAACTTATTTTCCTACACAGAACCGGCTGAATATATTATTTAAAATATCGTCACTTGTTGTTTTTCCCAACATTTGATCAATTGCAGACAACGCATCTCTTAAATCTACAGAAACAAGTTCTAGAGGTGGAGAAACGGATTTAAGTTTAACAATAGCACTGTTAATTGATTGAAAAGATATTTTAGTTATATTGTGCTGTCTTTGTGTTATTAAGTAGACTTCGTTAGAAAAAACATCAGATGTGTGAAGAGTTTTTTTGATTTCATTTTTCAAGTTTGATATGCCGTCTCCCGTTAAAGCGGAAATGTTAATAGTATATTTATGGCGTTTGTTTAGAGATTTAATTTCTGCTTCGGATAATAAATCAATTTTGTTTAAAACCCTTATAACAGATCCTTTGAGGTTAACGCTTTTTGATTTGTAGATCTCTTTTGAATCTAAAACTTCAATAACCAAATCCGCTGCCCGGACCTTGTTTATAGCCCTTTTGACACCCTCTTTTTCAATGCTATCGCTAGCTTTTCGAATACCCGCAGTATCGGTTAGAGTTATACTAATGCCATCATACATTAGGTGAGCATCTATACTATCCCTGGTGGTGCCGGGCGTTTCGCTAACAAGGGCTTTGTTTTCTTCAAGCAATGCATTTAGCAAAGTAGATTTTCCAACGTTTGTTCTGCCCGTTATTACTACACAGGCTCCACGATTTATTAGCCGCCCCTCTTTGTAAGTATTTGATAGATTTTTTATACGCTTCAAAGCAGCGTAAGCGCTATTTAATATTTTTTTTACAGGTTCTTCAACCAAAGCCTCTTCAGAAATATCAAGCTCAAATTCTACAAAAGACAATGCATTCACAAGGAAGTCTTTTACTTCATTTAATTTTTTAGAAAGTTCGCCCGATAATATACGTTGATTTAAGAAAGAGCTTTTTTCGCTGTTAGAATGTATAAGAGCCGACACCGCCTCAACCTGTACAAGGTCTAGTTTTCCATTAATAAACGCTCTACGGGTAAATTCTCCCGGTTCTGCTACCCTTGCGCCTAAAGAAACACATATATTTATTAGACGGTTAACAATAGAGGGGTTTCCATGGCAAGAAATTTCTACGACGTGTTCTCCGGTATATGAGTTTGGTGCATGAAAAGCTGTCATAACGCCAACGTCGAAAGCCTCATCGTTTTCAGAATAAAGAGAAACAAAAGAAGCGTATCGATTTTTTAAAAGAGGTTTCCTTTTGCTCACTTTTTGAGCAATTTTTATGGCAGTCTTTCCGCTAATGCGAACAACCGCTATTCCACCTATACCATACGGCGTTGCGCACGCAACGATCGTATCAGAGGAGATCATTGTTTTTTTATTGAGCTTACCTTCGGATGGGGTGTAAGAAATTTTTGCTGCAAAATTGTCAAAACATTAAATAGTGTATAATATAGATTTAAGCCAGAAGGAAAATTGTTAAATAATAAAGTGAAAAATATTGTCATAAAATATGACATAAGTTTTTGTTGACCGCCAGCTTGGGTCGGCATCATTTTTTGTTGAATAAACATAGTGACACCCATCAGGATAGGAAGCACTGCTATCTGATCACCGTAAACGGGTATTGTAATAGGCAGATTGATTATAGTGTCTGGTGCGGACAAGTCAGATATCCAGAGTACAAAAGGCGCACCTCTTAATTCAATTGTGGATCGAAAAACCTGAAAAAGAGAAAACAATAAAGGCATTTGCAATAAAACGGGAAAACAGCCTCCAAGGGGATTTACTCCATGCTCTTTAAACAACGCCATTTGCGCCTGGCTCATTTTTTGCTGATCGTTTTTATATTTTTCCTTTAATGTATTTAATTGTGGTTGAATCGCCTGCATTTTTTGTGTGGACTCATAACTCTTTTTTGTTAATGGATACACGACAATTTTAACCATTAGAGAAAAAAGAATAAGAACAATCCCATAGTTGGGGATAAATGTGTGCATTTTTGTTAATAAATAATGAACTCCTTTTGCAATGGGCCTGATTAAAGTCCACCCAAAATTCATGATAGAGTCCAAGTTTAGGCCAATTGCTTTAATGCGTTTGTATTCAAGAGGGCCCAGATAAAGAGAGGTGTTTTTGTTTTGGGTCGCGGACAAAGAAATAGAAACGCTAAAAACCTTTTTGTTTTCTCCGTTTAGATAACCAGATGTCTTGCCGCCCAAACCGGGAACCTCGGGCATTAGAGCGCTCAAGAAATATTTGGTTCGTAACGCCGCCCACAAGGTTTCACCCTTGATATGATCTTGTTTATTATTTTCTTTTTCTGATACGTCAGGACTGTGAAGCTCTTCACCTGTATATATATAAGCATCGAAATAATTTAAGTCGTCTTTTTTGTTTTTCTCTGTTAAGGGTAAGCCGCCAGACCATGAAAGTTCATAAATACCCTGCGATATATATGGAAGATGGCTGGATAAATCTATTTGGACATTTATAATATAATTATCTGGTATAAATGTCAATGTTTTATAAACATATCCGCGCGAAGAAGCTTGACGAAAAGAAAGTATATACTCTGTGTTAATTTGTCCAGGAGAATAATTGTTTACCGGTTCCCACTGACCGGACAGAACAACGTTTTCACCGTCGACACTTCGATAAGAAACCAGTAGGTTTTCTTTATTGTAATGATCAATAAGCTGAACATACTCGCTATGGCTTCCCGGGTATTTCTTAAGTAAAAATGAAGTTAATGAGCCGCCGTTGCGAGAACTTATTTCAGCAATATATAAATTGGTTTCAACGATATATTTTTCTTCTGCAAACTCAGCGTCTTTTGTGGCAGTGGGTACTATTACCGGTGTTTTAACAATAGGTGTGTCGTATATAAATGGAACAGGTTCGGGCGTTATAAGGCTGTCGGGTGCAACGTCTTCGACCGGAGGGTATATTAGTTTATAATATGCCGGTGTTAGCAAAATTATAATTGCTATGACAAGAAATGCTAATAGTGTTTTTTGGTTCACGTTTTACTATTTTATTTAACGGGATCATATCCACCGCTATGCAGAGGGTGGCATTTTGAAATACGTTTTACAATTAGATAAAGAGCGCTAATAATATTTTTTGTTTTAAGCGCTTCGACAGCATAGACAGAACATGTGGGGTGAAAACGGCACTGGTTTCCAAATATGGGTGACAATGTTAGTCTATATAAATAAACAGCCAACAACAAAATCCAGGCTACTGTCCGGTCTAAAAAATTAAGAATTGTTTTTAAAAGTTGCATATTTATGCAGAAAGAACCTTACGCCCCTTTTTTCTGCGATTTTTCAAAACTCGTTTTCCACCCGGGCTTTTCATCCTTGCCCTAAAGCCGTGTTTATTTTTTCTTTTTCTGCGACTGGGTTGATATGTTCGTTTCATTGATTATATCCTCAAAATTAGCCGGGGAAAATACAAAAGCGGCAAGAGGAATTGCAAAAGAAATAGTCCTTTACAATAATTTTTTATCTTTATGTGGAAATATCAATTGATATGAGAAATTATTAGTCCATAAATTTAGCATTGAATCAATTGTGGAAAACTTGTGGAAAACACCTGGAAGAGTATAAAAAACCAACTAAAAGAAAATCTGCCTAGCCACGCATTTAATACATGGTTAGAGCCGATAGGACTAATTGGGTATACGAATGAGGAAATCGTGTTAGAGGTTCCAAATCAGTTTTTTTATGAATGGATCGACAGCCATTATAAAAAACAGATTATAAACACAGCAAGTTCAATTGCGGGAAAAGATATTTCTATAAAATATACAATTGCACCAGATAAGGAAATAAAACTCGAAAAAGCTGATCTTAAAACAAACATATTAATAGAGGAAAGAAATAATAATAAACCAAATCTTAACAGAAGATATACGTTTGCAAGTTTTATTGAAGGAACAAATAATCAATTTGCTAGAGCGGCGGCATCTTCCGTGGCCGGGTCTCCGGGAAAACAATCATTTAATCCTCTTTTGATTTATGGAGGCGTTGGTCTTGGAAAAACCCACTTACTGAACGCAATTGGCAACCTTATTATGGATGAAAACATGACTGCGCGAGTTATTGTTGCTTCCAGTGAAAAATTTACACTTGATTTTATTTCTTCGATACAGAAAAACAATACGGCAGATTTTTCAAAAAAATATCGAAAAGCGGATGTATTATTAATAGATGATATTCAATTTTTTCAGAATAAAGAACAAACACAGGAACAATTTTTTCATACATTTAACGATTTATATCAGCGAGGCAAACAAATCGTTATGACAGCAGATAGATTGCCCAGCGAAATGAAGGGACTTACAGATAGGCTCGTCTCACGTTTTGAATCCGGATTGGTTGTGGATATTCAACCGCCCGACTTTGAAACGCGCGTAGCAATTTTATTGGAAAAAGCAGAACAAAACGGATTAGACATGCCATACGATATTGTTGAGTTTATGGCTACACATATAAAAAACAATGTACGGGAGTTGGAAGGTACAATTATTAGGTTGCTTGCCTATTCGTCGTTGGCAAATTGCGAGATAGATTTTGATCTGGTAAAAAAAGTGGTTCGTGAAAGAGTAAAAAACGGACTTACATCTGATGTATCGGCTGGAGATATTATCAGACGCGTTTCTGAAGCGACAAAAATATCAGAGAAAGATATTGTCGGCAGCAGCCGAAGAATGCAAATTGTAGAAGCAAGGCAGGTCGCGATTTACTTATGCCGGGAAATTATGGGCTCATCTCTTATGGCTACGGGAATGCAATTTGGAGGTAGAGATCATACAACGGTGCTTCACGCATGTCGTAATATAGAAAAGAAAATTAAAACCGATAAACGAGTGAGTCACTTAGTTCGATCTTTGCAGCAAGACTTGACCTTTTCCTTGATTTAAACGCCTTGTACTGTGTACAATGTTTGTACGCCATGGCCATCACACCAAAGCAAAAAGCTGTTTTTCACTATATTAAATCCTATTTAGGCGAAAAAGGCTTTTCTCCCACATTCAATGAAATTGCCCAACACTTCGGATATAGATCAAAAGGCACTGTTTATAAACACATTAAAGCCTTAAAGCAGAAAGGGCTTATACGACAGGACTGGAATCGCGTGCGGTCAATTAGGCTCTCGGGAAAGAAAAAAGAGACCATCGATATGCTTCCGGTTAAAGGGGAATGGCAAATGAGTCAAATTAAATGGCAATCACAACCCTATAGATATATTGGCGTCCCACCGGACATTGTTCACAATAACCTCTCCTATATTATAATAGTGCGAACGGATGATTTAATCAAAGAAAACATTATTAATAAAGACATTCTTGTTATACAACCAATAGTTAGTGAAAAAGTGTCTGGTAAAATAATAGTAGAGGATAAACGCGGAAGCGCGAAATTGAGAGAGAAATCTTGGATAATACGCCAGAAAAAATACACGGGTCAAATTGCAGGCGTATTTAGGATTTTATAATCATGAAGCAATTGAAGTTTACAGCCAAACAGATATCGCTATAACTTTAGAAAATTATATTATCTATATAAATTGCAATGGAAAACCGTTGAAAAATATTTATACCGTTCCAAACCGCACGGCATTGTCGTCCGGCGGTAATATGAGTGATTCAGCGAAAATCAAAGGGCCTTATCGATGTGAAAAAACTGGTGTTGATGAAGTAAAAAATAACAAAAAATAACAAAAAAGATAGGGGCCCTATGGGCCCCTATTTTGTTTATTGAAAGTATCATTACAAAAAAACCTTGACATATATTTGAATCCTGCTGTACAATATAATACGCGAGACAAAAATCGCGGAGTTAAGAGTATCGCTTTGAAGTATAATACAAAATGAAAGGAGAGTGATTATGCAAAAAGGAAGCGTAAATAAAGCAATATTAGTTGGTCATCTTGGGGCAGACCCAGAAAGCCGATTTACTCCCTCAGGAGTGGCGGTGTCCACCTTCAACATGGCAACGAACGAATCCTGGAAAAACAGCGACGGAGACTATGAAGATCGCACAGAATGGCATCGCATTGTTCTGTATGGCAAGGCAGCAGAAACGGCTAACCAGTACATGAAAAAAGGCCAAATGGCATACATCGAAGGCCGTATTCGTACACGCTCATGGGAAGATAAAGACGGTGTGACGCGCTATACTACAGAAGTGTTGGCAGATAGGTTCACTATGCTGGGACGCAAAAGTGACAATAGCGGAACGCCACCTGCAAAAGACGGAGACGACGACTTGCCGTTTTAACGGACAATCTGAATACGAATATTGATTGAAATAAAAGGGGGTTTTTTTGATCCCCTTTTATTTTATTTTTAGGCCCGCATCTATAGGGAAAATGCACGATGAACACACGTACCATACTAGACAGTTATTCCCCAAGCCCGAAATGGCTTCGTTATGTGCTAATCTATTTATCTCTGTTTTTAGGATCAATCCTTACAAAAATACACATAAAAGGACGCCACCATATTCCCGAAAATGGACCCTACATTGTTGCAATTAATCATTTTAGTATGGTTGATCCGGCTTTTGTCATTTATGCCTTACAACGACCCGTCTCATTTCTGGCCGCCAGCGACCAACCGATTCCTTGGTTTTATAAATGGGCGACGTGGTTTTACGGTTTCATTCCCACCAACAGAATTAAACTGGCTCCGTCTACAATCAAGCAGGCAAAAAAAGTATTAAAGGAAAACGAAATTTTAGGCATTTTCCCGGAAGGTACAACAACCGATAAAGTATTAAGGAACGCTAAGCGCGGGGTTGTTTATTTGTCAACTCTTGATAACACGCCTATTCTTCCTGTTGGAATTTCCGGGTTAGAACATGAATGGAATAACTGGCTACGAGGCGTTAAGCCAAGGGTAAGGATTGAAATCGGCAAACCTTTTTACACGTTTGACAATGCAAAAAATCTTATATCAAAAAGCCAGCGCATGGAAATAATTGGAAAAATAATTATGTGCCGAATTGCAGCCCTACTTCCGGAAAAAACACACGGTATTTTTAAAAACGATAAAAAAATATTACAGTTTAGAAAAGAAAATCAATAAAATATGTACCCGAACATATTCATATTATTAACAGCTTTATTTATTACTGATTCTTATGCATTAGAAAAAGACCACGTTTATCAAGTAATAAAAGAGGGGGTAATAAAAAGGGGTGTTTCGGATGAATATCTTAAAAAAGTGTTTGAAAATGAAAATATCCGGACACATAAAGAAATTCTCGAACAATTTGCAAAACCATACGAAAATAAATCATGGGAAGAATACAGAAAATTATTTGTAAAACCATCACGAATAAACAAAGGACGTGAATTTTATAAAGAGCGACAAGAAACATTGGTGAAAACATCTGAAAGTTACGGTGTCGACACCTTTTTAATTTTAAGCATTGTTGGGATCGAAAGTAATTACGGTAGTCACCACAAACAGTTTACCGTTTTCAATTCATTATATACACAAATATCAGACATGCCCAAGAGAGCAAATTGGGCAACAAGAGAATTAATAGAATTTTTGTACTATTGTTATCAAGACTCAATTCCTCCCCACAGCATCTATGGTTCATATGCAGGTGCGTTCGGTTTCGGACAATTTATTCCATCTAGTTTTAATCGATTTGCGGTGGATTTTGACGGAGACGGCGTACGCCAGGCGTATGAGTGGCCCGATGTTATGGCAAGTATCGCCAACTATTTAGTTAAAAACGGCTATCCGTCAAATAATTATTCAGACCAAGATAAAGTTTACAAGGCAGTTTATTCATATAACCATTCTGATAATTATGTGAAGGCCGTATTAGAGCTTCGCGATGAATTACAGAAAATTATTGAATCAGAGGACGACAGAGAAAACTAACGTTTCGTCTCCTCGCCTTATTTTAACTTCAACCGTTTGACCTTTTTTGAGTTCACCCAAGCGGTACATGTAATCGTAAATATCCTGTACCGCCTTTCCGTCAATTTCAATGATAGCATCTCCACCTGTTATGCCGACTTTATCCGCAGGCCCATCTGTGCGGACGCCATCTATAACGAAGCCGGGTCCCTTTCCAGTATAAGAAGGTATTACACCAAAGGAAACCTTAAAACTTCTTTTACCGGACGTAGGCGCTTTTGAACCGGCAGTGGTAAACTGAGGTTTTTCTTCTCTAGTTGAAAGAACAAGCACAACATCATAAACAAGATCCAAAACTTGTTTTTCTCCTTCGGCGTTAATTTTTTCCCAATCATCGCTTGGTTTGTGGTAGTCTTCATGGGCGCCTGTGAAAATAAATAGTACAGGAGAATCTTTTGTATAGAAACTGCTATGATCGCTAGGTCCGTATCCACCTTGATTATAGGAAAGATTTAAACTATGTTTTTTTTGTAAAGAGTCGAGGAGGGGTTCAAAAATTGGCGATGTACCCGTGCCCCCCACAAATAACGAGGAATCTTTCATCCTACCGATCATATCGAGATTGATCATTGTTACAACATTCTCCATATTAATAGTTGGATTATCTACAAAATACTTTGATCCAATAAGCCCCTTTTCTTCGCCGTCAAAAGCGATAAAAATAAGCCCTCTTTTCAGAATGCTCGGATTACTGGAAAATTTTTCGGCTAACTCTAAAAGGCCTGTAGTTCCAGATGCATTGTCATCGGCGCCATTGTGGATAGCGTGCTCATTTGGGCTCATTGAAGCAGTGTTTTTTCCACCGTAGCCAAGGTGATCCATATGCGCTCCAATAATGACGACATCCTCTGTAGTTCCGTCCCCAGGAAGGAAGCCTACAACGTTTGTTCCTTTAACCATTTTTTCTTTTAACCCGATATTTGCTGATAGAGAAAACGGCGTTGTAAATGATATACTTGCTTTATTTTTATCGAGATTGTTTTGCAATTCTTTCAAGGAAAATTCTTCAGAAAGAAGCTGTTCAGCAGCTTTTTGAGAAATATGCAGAGCTACAATTTTATCGCCTCCTGACGAACGGGAAAATGTTAGTGGTATTAAATCCTCCTGGCCTTCGTCATTATAGCGATTGACAAACAAAATACCCACAGCGCCATTATCCCTTGCTGCCATATATTTTTTACGCAAGGGCATATAATCAGAGTATGGGGAATGAGAATTTCCACCGTCACCATCCGGGCCCCCTCTAAAAACTATGACCCATTTTCCATCGGCGTTAATGTTTTCATAATCATTCCATGATAGACTGTCATCTACGCTGAAGCCATATCCGGCAAAGATAACAGGGGCTTCAACCTTACCTGATCCTGAAAAACCAAGGGGAATAAAATCCCTATTTACACGAAATGTTTGTTTTGTTTCGATTATTTTAATGCGATTGTATCCAAACAAGGAAATATCGTCAGCAAAATTAAATGTCTGTTTAAATTTTCTGTCCCCCGCAGGTAAAAGACCAGATTTTTTCCAATCTTTTTCAATATAGCGAACGGCTGTTTTGTAGCCAGCCGTACCCGGAGAGCGCCCTTCTAATTTATCAGAGGCTAAAAAGCGTATATGTTCACGTATCTCAGATGCCGTAATTTCAATGCTGTCAGTGGATAATTTGTTTTGTCCAAAAACACAAACGACCCATAAAAGTTGAAACAAAAGAAGTTTAATCATATTTTTTCCCAATGTTTTGTTTTGGGAAAGTTATAATAAAAAATAATTCATCATTAGGTTTTTTAATGTCAAATGCTGTTACAAACGGAATTCGAATAATCGTTACACCGGAATATGTTCCGAGGCGATCCGACCCAACCAAGTCAGTTTACTTATTTGCATATCATATAAAAATAACAAACGAGTCAAAAAAAAGTGTTCAGCTCTTGAGCAGATATTGGAACATTACAGATTCCAAGGGAAATGTTGAGGAAATACGCGGGCCAGGTGTCATTGGTAAAAAACCACAATTAAAATCAGGAGAGTCGTTTGAATATACGAGCTATTGCCCCCTTTCCTCCGAATTTGGCATGATGCATGGATTCTTTAAAATGGTTCGAGATGATGGATTCGTCTTTGATGCGAATATAAACCCCTTTAAGCTGGCGATTCCTTTTTCCGTTAACTAATGGCGATATATATCTATACGAGAGCATCACTAAAACCAGCAATATGATATTTAATAAAACAAAAATAATTGCAACAATAGGGCCATCCTGTTCAAGTATTCCACAATTAAATAAAATGGTTTCCGCAGGAGTAAATGCATTTAGGGTGAACATGTCTCACGGAAGCCAAGCAGATAAAGAAAAGCTCATTAAGCTTGTAAAGCAATTAAAAATGAAAAATGGAGAACGGCCTTGCGTTATTGTTGACTTAGCAGGACCAAAAATTCGAGTAAAAGGTATTGATCCAAATTTTATATTAAAAAGTGGACAAAAAGTCAACATTTGCAGCAGCGGAAAATCAGATACCAATACCATCCTTATTACTCAAGGGATAACGTTTTCAAAAATTGAAAAAGGCGCAGGTATCAAAATCAATGATGGGCGCATACAACTAAAAGTAGAAAAAAAGATTTCTCCAACCCAATTGCAATGTAAGACCATAATTGGCGGCTCAATCCAGAAAGGAAAGGGGGTAAACTTCCCCGGCGTGATGCTCAAACTTCCGGCGTTAACGGATCAGGATATAGAAGATTTAAAACTGGCCATCCGCGAGGGCGTGGACTGGATAGCCCTTTCATTCGTTCGATCAGCTAATGATAAGGCCAAAATTGACAAAATCTTGAAAAAAGCCAAGGTCAATATTCCCGTTATTGCAAAAATAGAAAAATGGGAAGCCCTTCAGGATTTAGAAGCAATCATCAACAAGTTTGATGCAGTGATGGTTGCCCGTGGAGATCTCGGAGTAGAAACGCCACCGGAACAAGTTCCACTCGTTCAAAAGAAAATTATTAAACAAGCAAATCAAAAAGGCAAACCGGTTATTATCGCCACCCAGATGCTGGAATCAATGATATCAGAACCAGTACCAACAAGAGCAGAGGTAAGTGATATCGCAAATGCTATTTTCGATGGCGCAGATGCGTTGATGGTGACGGGAGAAACGGCAATGGGCGAATACCCAGTTGATGTAATAAAGGTCCTTAATAAAGTTGTGCATGAAACGGAGCAAACGATTGATTTTGATACAGTTCATCAATCCATTGGAAGAAATCATACAGCCGATGCAATTAGCCACGCCACATGCCAAGTAGCGCAAGACCTATCGGCAAGCTGCATTGTGACTATGACACATTCCGGTAGCACCGCTCTCATGATTTCACGATATAGACCCAATGTACCCGTTGTGGCACTAACTCCAATTGCTTCTACGTGTAGAAAATTATCTATCGTTTGGGGAATAGCGCCCCTGACGATTGAAGAATATCAAAATGCAGATGATATTCCCAGGATAGCAGAAAAAACGCTTAAAAATAATAAACTCATAAAAACCGGAAAGAGATATGTAATAACAGGAGGTATTCCTGTGGGTATTCCGGGAACCACTAATTATTTAACAATTCTAAAGGTGTAAAAAAATGAAATACGTATACTCATTCTTATCAGGACAAGCAGAAGGATCCGCAAAAATGAAAGAGACTCTTGGTGGTAAAGGTGCAAATCTGGCAGAAATGGCGAACCTAAGCCTTCCTGTACCGCCAGGATTTACAATCAGCACAGATGTGTGTACACATTATTATGACAACGACCAGATGCTACCGGACGTTTTGGAAGCACAAGTTTTATCGGGTATTAAGACAATTGAAAAGGAAATGGGTAAAACGTTTGGTTCCGAAGAAGATTCTCTGCTTTTCTCCGTTCGTTCCGGAGCCAGAGTGTCCATGCCGGGCATGATGGAAACCGTTTTAAATATCGGCCTGACCTCTAAAACTATTCCGGGCATGATAAAACAAACAAACAATCCCAGGTTTGTTTATGATGCTTATCGCCGGCTTATTATGATGTATGCAGATGTGGTCATGGAAAAATCTGCCGGGATTGAACCGGAAGAAGGAGAAGGCATTCGTAAGAAACTGGAAAATTTATTAGATCAACTCAAGGACACAAAGGGCTATGCTGCAGATACCGATTTGACCGGAGACGATTGGAAACAATTATCTGAATTATTCAAGGAAGAAATAAAAAATACTCTTGGAAAGGAATTCCCGGATGATCCTATGGAACAACTTTGGGGCGGTATAAAAGCAGTCTTTCAAAGTTGGAATGGAGCGCGGGCAATCAGTTATCGACGGATTGAAAAACTCCCGGATGAATGGGGAACAGCTGTCAATGTGCAGGTTATGGTTTTTGGCAATACCGGAGAAGAAAGCGCTACAGGGGTAGCATTTACTAGAAACCCGGCAACAGGCGAAAATAAATTTTATGGTGAATGGCTCACCAACGCACAAGGCGAAGATGTGGTTGCCGGCACTCGAACACCAAATCCGCTGAATGAAGAAATAAAAACCCCTGAGACAAAAAACTTGCCATCGTTGGAAGTATCCATGCCGGAATCATACCGACAGTTGGTAGAGATCAGAAACACACTGGAAAACCACTATACCGATATGCAGGATATTGAATTTACAATCCAGGAAGGTTGCCTGTGGATGCTGCAAACCAGGGCCGGAAAACGAAACGGAGCAGCTGCCATCAAAATGGCAGTAGATATGGCAAACGAAAAATTGATTGATAGAAACACTGCATTAATGCGAGTTAAACCCGAACAGTTGGATGAACTTCTTCATCCAAATCTAGATCCGGATAGCGAAAAGAAAGCAACCACATTGGCAAAAGGGCTTCCGGCGGGACCGGGGGCCGCTTGCGGTAGAATAGTATTTACAGCTGATGACGCTGAAAAGTGGCGCGACCAAGGTGAAAAAGTGATTTTGATTAGAGAAGAAACTCCACCGGAGGATGTTCATGGCATGCACGCCGCAGAAGCGATTTTGACGGCCAAAGGCGGTATGACTTCCCATGCGGCGCTGGTTGCCCGGGGTTGGGGAAAATGCTGCATCGTCGGTTGCGGAGCACTGCATATTGATTTGAAAAAACGGGAAGTTCATATTCAGAATATTGTATTGAAAGAAGGCGACTGGATCACAATGAACGGAACAGTCGGCAAGGTCTATTCTGGACAGTTGGAACTAATACCCGCTGACCCAGCAACCCATGGTGAATATAAAATATTGATGAACTGGGCCGATGACGTTCGATCATTAAAAATTCGCACCAACGCCGATACTCCGGAAGACGTTACCCAGGCTCGAGGGTTTGGAGCAGAGGGCATTGGACTGTGCCGGACAGAACATATGTTTTTCGATGAAGAGCGTATTCTGGCTGTGAGGAAAATGATATTGGCGAAAAATCCGGAGGATAAACGCGCCGCGGTGATGGAGCTTTTACCGTATCAGAAAAAGGATTTTAAGGGCATTCTGGCTGCAATGGAAACACTACCGGTCACTATCCGGTTGTTGGATCCGCCGCTCCATGAATTTATAACCCTGACAGAGGAACAGACAGCTGATCTTGCTAAAAGTTTAGGTGTTGAAAAGAGCCTTATAGAAAAACGAATTGCTGAACTTCATGAACTAAATCCAATGCTTGGTCACAGAGGCTGTCGATTAGGCATTGCGTATCCGGAAATAACAGAAATGCAAGGGCGAGCCATCATGGAAGCTGCCGCTGAACTTACCAAGGAAGGAAAAATAGTATATCCAGAGATCATGATACCGCTAGTGGGTACAGTGACGGAATTCCAAAACCAGGAAAAAATTATTCGTTCTGTCGCTGAATCAGTATTGGCGGAATATGATGTTAAAGTTGATTATACTATTGGTACAATGATTGAACTACCCAGGGCCTGTCTGACGGCGGATGAAATTGCAGAACATGCAGAATTTTTCAGCTTTGGTACAAACGATTTAACCCAAACCACGTACGGATTCAGTCGGGATGATATTGGCTCATTCCTGCCACATTACCTGGAAAATAAAATATTGACACATGATCCTTTCCAAAGTATTGATATAAAAGGCGTTGGCAAGCTGGTGTCTATGGCGATAAAATTGGGTCGAGGTGTAAAACCAAACTTGAAAATCGGTATTTGCGGTGAGCATGGCGGTGATCCAGCTTCTATTCATTTTTGCAAAGAGAATGGACTGGATTATGTGAGTTGTTCACCTTACCGTGTACCCATTGCCAGGCTGGCAGCAGCACAGGCAAGTTTAGATTAAAGAATTAGAGGTTTAATTCCACCACTCATAATTGCAGAGGGATCATCTTGCCAGATCTTTGGATCTCCATCGACATAAATTTCTACTTCATTACCATCGGGATCTTCCAGATAAATACTTTGGGTTATAGTGTGGTCGCCCATGCCAACAATTGGAACACCTGTTTTGATTAATTCATCCCGGGCAGCTCTCAATTCATCCAGTGAGTCACCTATTTTGATTCCCACATGATACAAACCGATTCGATGTCCTCCTTTGGGAGGCCGTGGAGCCTCTCCCACTTCAATGAGTAAAATTTCGTGATGGGTTCTTCCGTACGTTAAGGCCGCTGCTTTAAAAGGAAGGGAAAGCGTTCCAATATGATTAAACCCCAAAAAGACTCTATAAAATGCAAGTGAACGCTCAAGCTCCTTTACATAAAAAACAATATGTCCAATATAATGCGCTTTCAAGATGATAACTCTTTATACCTGAAACAACTCACCATATGATCATTTACCATCCCCACTGCCTGCATAAATGCATAGCAGATGGTGGTTCCTATAAATTTGAAACCACGTTTTTTTAGATCTTTACTCATAGCATCGGACTCTGGCGTATTTGCAGGAATTTCGGACATATCACGGAAGGAATTTTGAATCGTCTCACCATTGGTGAATTGCCAAATGTATTTATCAAAACTCCCAAATTCCTTTTGAACATCTATAAATAATTTCGCGTTCAAAACAGCTGAATTCACTTTGAGTTTATTGCGTACAATGTTTGGATTTAGAAGCAATTCACTAATTTTTGATTCAGAATAAACAGATATTTTTTTTGCATCAAAATAATCGAAGGCTTTTCTGTATCCATCTCGTTTTTTCAAAATGGTTTCCCAGCTTAACCCGGCCTGGGCTCCTTCTAAAATTAAAAATTCAAACAAACTTTTATCATCATGAACAGGAACTCCCCATTCATCATCATGGTATTTTTGATATAGAGGACTGTGATTTGCCCAAGAGCAACGATTCATATTCCAAATTTCCCCTTTTGATAGTCTGAAAAAGCCTGGAGAACTTCTCCCCGTGTATTCAAGACAAAAGGTCCGCCACGAGCCACCGGTTCGTTCAGAGGTTCGCCTGCGACGACAATGCATTGCACACCTTCATCGCCAGCGTTCAATTTTAGTTTTCCGTGTTGATTAAAGACAACCAGTTTCCCAGCAGAGATTGTTTGATCAAACAAAACGCCACCCTCATAAATATAAATAAATGCATTCCAGCCATCGTCTATATCCATTTCTAGCTCCGCATTGCTTGTTAAATGAATATCATAATACAACATACCCGTGTGGGGTTTTCCGGGGCCGGAAACACCTTTAAATTCCCCTGAGATAATTTTTACGGAACCATCTTCAACATTGACAACTGGAATATCTTCTGATGGAATATCGGCGTAGGCCGGTTTAATCATTTTTTTCTCTTTTGGAAGGTTAAGCCAGAGCTGAAAACCCCGCGCCAAGCCATCGGTTTGGATGGGCATTTCGCTGTGAACGATTCCCCGTCCCGTCGTCATCCACTGGACAGAACCATCCCCCAACAGCCCTTCGTTTCCGGCGGAATTTTTGTGCTGCCATTTTCCATTGAGCATATATGTAATGGTTTCAAATCCGCGGTGAGGATGAGGAGGAAAACCGGCGATGTAGTCATCGGGGTTGCTGCTGCCAAATTCATCCAATAGGAGAAATGGATCCAGCATATCCAATTCAGGTCCTCCAATGATACGGGTGAGATTTACACCGGCCCCATCAGATGTTTGAACCCCGTTAATAATGCGCTGGATACGTCGTTGATTCTTCATTTCAGTTTATTCATATCCAATTGGATATACCTTGCTGAATTTTCCGCAGGCTAATCAGTTTTTAATGAAAATTTTATGGTGAAAATATCATGGATCATTTTATCCCCCAGATTATCGAAAAATTTACCGGAACCATAGCGAATGTCCCAACGGGTACGGTCTAATTCAATTTTTCCTGTCGCTTCATACCCCTGTTTATTTTGAACAATTAGAGCGGGAAAATCAACCTCTTTTGCAATGCCTTTAATGGTCAGAACTCCCGATATATCATAATTGGCTTCATTTGCTTTTTCGGAATGGTTGAATTGGGTTTTTGTAATTTCAAACGTAGCAGTTGGGCGGGTTGCTACTGAGAAAAAATCATCCGATTTTAAATGACCCACCAATTTCTGATTCCACTCTTCCGATTCAAGATCCAGATTAACAAGGCTGGCCATATCAATGATAAAAATTCCCCCGACCAAGCGGTCTCCTTTTAGTTGGACAGTTCCCGCTTGCATTTTGATTGTACCGTTATGCGTCCCTGTTACTTTAGTCGCAACCCATTCCAGTGTACTGTTCTGTGTATTAATGGTAATCGATTTTTCAGTATTTTGTTTGGCGTAGCTTATTGTAAGCAAACTAAAAGCCACAAAGATTAGCATTTTTTTAATCATAGTTTTTTTTCATTTAAAAGAAGTTTTCAGAAAGAGTTTTATTAACCCCCGCCTAATTCTTTTTTTCTGTAGAAAGTCACATAGGCAGCCATAGCAAACAACACTAATGGAATAATTGATTGGCCGGTTTCACCGATCGCCACATGTGTAATTACAGCCCCAACCATGGTTAATGCTAATCCAGCGCCGGCGTAAACGGTTAATTTTGAAGGTAGTGATTTTAGAAATGCAGGTAATAATAATCCCATGGCGCCCATAAATTGTAAAAACGCAATAACCCTAACCATCCAGGGTTGAAAATGGTTTACCCACGACATTTGTGCGCTTAAAGCTTCAATAGACTGTATTAATTTCATAATACCTGCCATTGCAAACCCAACGATCAATAATCCTTGGGGTATCCAGATCAGTTTTTTCATCTTTTACTTCTTTTTGATTCCCAGCCCCAATCGTTTGCACAATCCGGATAGGGTTTGTTGTTCTTGTTTAGTAAGTACCGAAAATCGATTCGTAAGATTTGCTAATATTTTTGGAAATACAATTTCAATTTTATCGGTCCCTTTTTGTGTAAGTTGAATTCTGAAGTATCTGCGGTCTTTTTCATCTCGTACGCGGATGACGTATCCATCCCGTTCAAGATTATCTACCACCTTGGTCATATTCCCGCCACTGCGGAGCAGTTTTTCGCCCAGCTCCTTTTGACACATGGGTCCTTTGTGGTAAAGGGTTTCCATAGTTCCAAATTGGGAAATAGTTAACCCATGTTCATTTATGATAACCCAGTCCGTTTGAGCGATCGATTCAGCAGATCGATTCAGCTTTACCCAGGCGCTCAACACGCGGCGCTGGTTCTCAGAATAAGACTTTAACTTACTATGCATAAACATAGTTTAATGTTAAACTATTATACATCAAAGCATTATATACATTGCATCTTTTTATTGATCCTCCGGAATTAGAAATATTACAAGACACGTTTTCATCCTTTTGATAGCTCCCTCGCCGGACTGATATATCTTTACGGAAATTCATTCCGAGAGATCATGTCGACAAGTTAATAAAGAGATTAAAAAAAGTGTTTTTCTCCAGAGTAACTGTTTTAAATTAGAACCGAGACATAGATAATGTTCTACATAGCAAACCTCAATAATAACAATAATAATAACACCAATAATATTGGTGTGGGGGAATCTGTGTAGATATCTGACACAGTTTAAAAACTGAAAACCCCCACAGGCGAAAGTCGTGGGGGTTTTTTTATACACAAAACGAAAGGAAACAAATATAGTGTGTGGAATTTTTACTTACTTAGGAAAAGAACAAACCAGGGCAAGCCTGAAAGTAGCTGCTCATAAAATTAAATACAGGGGACCTGAAAACACCCATGTTGCCGAATTAAAAGGAAATGGTGTTTTTGTTTTCCACCGTTTAGCCATAATGGGAGTTTCAGAGACAGGAGATCAACCCATGAAGCACCCACATGATCCATTATTAACCTTGGTCTGTAATGGAGAGATTTATAACTATAAACAATTAGCCGAACAATACGGATTTCAGTTGACCTCCGGATCAGACTGTGAAATCATCCTATTTATGTACAGGAAATTCGGTATGGAGAAAACGGTAAAAGAACTGGATGGCGTATTTATGTTTGTTTTGCATGACGGTTCATCGAACGCTTTTTATGCCGGAAGAGATCCTGTGGGGGTTCGTCCCGGCTTCATAGGCAAAAAGGACGAAGATTGCTATATTGCTTCCGAAGCAAAGCCAATGGTCAATCTGTGCGATACAATTGAACCTTTCCCGCCGGGAACCTGGTGGAGTTCAAAAGACCCTGATTCTTTCCACCGTTATTTTCATTACAACGGTGATGGAATTGCAACAGGAGGTGATGATGAAATTTGTGAAAACATCCGGGAGTACTTATCAAAAGCTGTAGAAAAACGCATGATGGCAGAACGTGAAATCGGCTGTCTTTTATCGGGAGGGCTGGATTCAAGCCTGATCGCGGCATTGGTGGCCCAACATAGCAATGGTAACACATTAAAAACATTTTCAATCGGAATTCCCGGCAGTATTGATTTGGAGTATGCTCAAATAGCCGCAAATCACATTGGTACAATTCATCATCAAATTGAGGCGTCGGAAAAAGATTTTTTGGACGCCATTGAAACAGTGATCTATAATATTGAATCCTATGATACAACCACTGTTCGGGCCAGCGTTGGTAATTATCTGGTATCAAAATTTATCCGAGAAAATTCTGATTGCAAGGTCGTGTTTAATGGCGACGGCGCTGATGAGGCATGCTGTGGCTATGTGTATCTTAAAAGGGCCCCTTCACCTACAGAGCTACAAATAGAAAGCGAACGACTTGTAAAGGAATTATATTTGTTTGATGTACTTCGATCCGACCGAAGTATCAGTTCAAACGGATTGGAAGCCCGGACACCTTTTTTGGACAAGGCGTTCGTGAAATACTATTTATCCATTCCCGCTGATCTCAAAATGTTTGACGGTAAAAAACGGTTGGAAAAACATCTCTTACGTAAAGCGTTTGACGGGTTAGACTTACTACCGGAGGATATACTCTGGCGACGAAAATGCGCTTTCTCTGATGGCGTCAGTAATGCTAAAAAATCCTGGCATACTATTATCCAAAACCATGTGGATAAAATGATAACCCATGAAGAATTTGAGCTCGAATCAGTAAAAATCAATCACTGCCAGCCATTATTGAAAGAGAGTTATTATTATCGGAAAGTGTATCGACAATTTTTTGGTAAACACGACAATCTCATTCCCCATTTCTGGATGCCAAAGTGGACAGATGTCATTGATCCATCCGCTAGAGAATTAGACGGATATACGGAATGAAATAACTAAAAACCTTTTTCACAAATACCTAATTTGTTTATCCACTACAGTGAATGAAGCAGGGTCTTTCACTGATGAAAATAGGTCGTTCAGCCTATTGATGAATAATATAATGATAGTAGTATATTGGATAAAGATTTTGATAACATATGAGCATAAAAAATTGATAGATAAAGTGATGATGCAAAAAGTAGTAATTATAACTAATCATTTCAGAAGAAAATCAACTATTTCATGTAATTAAATACTTAAAAACTAACACTATACCAAAAAAATACCAGTGATAATACCATAAAAATACTTAATAGTGATAATTGACAAAGCTCAAAGATAGGGGTAAATTGATTTGAATTACTAGAAAACATGATCTTGAAAATGAAAGATAAATTGTTTATTTGATGAAAAAGTTACTGAAAACGATGTTAATTAAATGTCATAAATCAAGTTTGTAAGGAAGATAGGGAAACGATTTTACATGTTGGTTAGGAGATAATTTTAACGAATGAAGATATCTATTTTCCTTCTTGGTGTTGCATCCATCGCATTTTGTCAAATTGATACTGTTGCCCGTCTTTCTTTTTTCCCTATGCATATTGGGGATAAATGGCAATATGAAATTATTGAAACCCACAGGGATGATACACTCTCCACGAGGTATGAGGCAGAAGAAATAGTTAATGACACATTGATGCCAAATGGAAGACGATATTTTGTATTTCAGCACGATGTTCCGTATGGGTATTACTATTACCTACGTATAGACACTTCGTCGATGATTGTTTATAGTTATGATGAATATGATAATTGTGGCGGTTATGAAATGGATTTATTTGACCTATCAATTATTGACAGCGTGGGCTGGGATAACTGCAGAAGTGGTGGTGGACACTATTGGATCTCTACAACTACCGTTGAAGATTCTGTCGGTAAAACAGGATACAGTGCAATTCAAACTATTTATTACGGAAGCTCTAATGACTTTAACCGAACCCTGGCGTCAGGATTTGGATATACCTATGGGGTCTTTGGTGATTTAGGATATCATGATAATTTCTCTCTCATTGCTGCTAATATAGACGGCATCGAATATGGTGATTTTGTTGGCGTTTATGATGATTCATACTTGCCACATCAGATTTTCTTACACCAGAACCATCCCAACCCTTTTAATACCACCACAAGCATCAAGTTTTCAATCCCAGAGGCCGGACTGATTACTCTAACAATATATGACCTGATGGGAAGGGAAGTGGAGGTGATATTTAAAAAAGAGGTAAATGCTGGATTTCACATAGTTCGATGGAACGCATACAAAGTCTCTTCAGGAATATATTTCTATCAATTGAATACCAGTAACTCATTTAAAGCCGGTCGTAAGCTTGTTAAAAAAATGACAATAATCAAATGAGGAAAAATAATCATGCATACCCATATCATAATTTTTGCACTTATCTATCTATCGATATCCAGCTCTCTTGTAGCAAGGTGGATTGATACAGGATTCATTAATTGGGAACAACCCAATGGAGAAGAGTTTGTTGCCAGACATTGGGGCGATGAATGGATGAGCTGGTTTGAGGGCCCTTTCCTTCTTCAATGACCAAATCCACGGCTTCCGCTTCCTGGAATTCAATATTAGCCCGTGTTGTATCAAAATGGATATTGTTTGGAACCACATCGCCTTTTTTGCACATGACAGAAAACATAATTCGCTCGGCGGCGCGTCCCTGGTGGGTGGGAATCACGTGTTTAAAGCCGAATAATTCCCGTACGGTTGACCTCGAGACGCACAAAACTATCACTACCGGCATAGGATTGCGTCACCGCGCATGATGGCGGCCCACTGTTCGCTGCTCATGGCGCCGGTACCGCTGTCAGTCAGTAAATCAATGAGAACATTCCGGGCGCGGATTTGAAATAGATTATAATGTGCTTTTTGCAGAAACGCCTCGCGATCCCGCTGATTGGTCATATGAATGGGTTCGATAGATTTTATAATAAACGGTTCAAAGATCGTTCTGATGGATGAGTCGGGAGTCATAAAAATTCCCCTAAATCATAAAATAGTAAATATCAATTTAGGAAGAAATCAGGCTTGTTTAGAAATCGAAACAATATAAAAAAAGCAACGGATGGATTCATTAACGTGGAAACTCTGTCTTCTGATCTCTTGTATATCAATTTTAACATCATTTTAACTTCTAACATTTGAGCTCACTTGCTTTTGTAGCGGCTTTAGTCGCGGAAAAAGTCAGGTGGAGTGCGTTGTTAGCTGATTATTTATTGATCGTGTTTACTATGGTTTTTAGTTCCCACATTATGGTGTCCCCCACTTCCTTTAATAATAGCGTGCAAGCCTTCCACGTAATGTGTGAAGATGACATAGGCTTTAACAAATTCACGACCAGCCGTCACAGAGTCACCGGTATGCTTTTTTGTTTCGCTAGTATGCTGGAAACGTTCACGAATGCCCTTATCCATGGCTTTCGTCAAGACATTGACCAGCTTATCTACCGATATCCGCTTTCCAAAGCTTTGTCGGCTAGGGCAACGGCCGGGTCAACAGCTTCACTTGGTTTCAAACCAGTATAGGGCGCTCCTTCACCAGCACGATGAACACGAACTAGAGTTTCGAAAAAGTACATATCAGCTAATTCTTTGGCCTCGGCACCCTTGGTACGAACTGAAAGGGTTTTTTGAAAAGCGATTCGAATCTCTTTTTCATCATCTTCTATCAGCCATTTAAGTACCGGCTTTATGTCTCCCTTTTCAAGGGCTCTTCTCGCATCTTTGACGACTGGACCATTAAGCGTGTCGCAATGAGCGTAAAGATTCTTACTCAGGCCAATAAATAGCAATCCTGCTAAAATTAGCACAAAAGTTTTTTTCCTCATAAAATTTACTCCTTTTTTTATTTTTCAGCTAACAGTTAATATTTGACGAAATCGTCAAATAGTGTTCTTATATGAGTGATATCATGCATTTTTTATTATTCTATAAATAATCATCATTGGTACAAAATTATAAACCATTCTTCGTTTTAAGGGCGAACTTTAATTAACATATTTTTTTAGAAAAAGTTCCTTTGGTCAAACAAGGATGTTTGACCTACGTGTACGACAATCATTTTTGATTGTCGGCTAAAGTGAGAAATCCAGATTAACATTGTTTAGGAAAAAGATATGGGTTTTTTGTCAAGCAAGGATGTTTGATCTACATTTCTAACCATAAAACAATTTTGTAAATCCCTGAAAAAAAGCTTGAATTTTCTTATTCATGGGATACCACCACGGTTCTTTTTTCAAGCCGAAGCGATCTACTAATACAGATTGTGTTTGGCAGAAACTGCGCAATCCTTCTTGTCCATGAACCCTGCCAATACCGCTAATGCCAACCCCGCCAAAAGGTAAGTCAGCAATGCCATAATTTGTCATAACATCATTGACACACACAGAACCCGCTCGGATCTGACGAGCGATTTTTTGTCCGTGTTTTTTATTCTTGGTAAACACTGATGCGCTCAAACCATATCCGGAGGCATTGGCTTTTTCTACAGCTTCCACTTCGTCTTTTACGCGCATGATGCAAATTTCCGGACCGAATGTTTCTTTTTGCATTATGTCTGATTCATCATCGAGCACTTCCAGTACAGTGGGCTTAATAAAGTAACCGCCAAGTTCTGAAAGATTTTCTCCTCCGGAAACAACACCCGCTCCACCCGAAACGGCTTTCTTAATGTGAGTCATGACTTTTTCATGCTGACCTTCGCTTACTAATGCACCAATTTCACTATGAACCTTATCAGGCCCGATAGAGAGTGCGTCGGTTTTGGATTTAACTAATTCAATGAATTTATCCGCAATATTTTCCACGACGTAAACACGCTCAGTAGAAATGCACGTTTGCCCGCAATTGCTGAAGCCACCCCAAACAGCTGCGCCGGCGGCCCTTTCAAGGTTGGCGTCTTCTAATATAATCATGGGATCTTTACCCCCAAGCTCCAGCACGACCGGTTTTAATTTTTCAGCACACGCAATGCCAATTTTTCTGCCAATTTCCACGCTGCCGGTAAAACAGATCATGTCTATTTTTGGATTGTCCACAATGGCTGCGCCGATTTCGCTGTAGCCGTATACGGTTTGCAGCACATTTTCAGGAATTCCCGCTTCGTGGAACAACTCTGTCATTAGTTTACCGGTTAATGGCGTTAACTCCGACGGTTTTAGCACAACTGCATTCCCGGCCATAAGAGCTTCAATGACCGGCGTTGCGGTTAGGATCAATGGATAATTCCACGGACTGATAATACCCACAACACCATGGGGAACATAATTTACAAAGCATTTTTTATTCAGTAAAATTCCAGGCGAACGTATTTCCGTTCTTAAATGTTGCGGCCCATGTTTGCACACGTGACGCATATGTTCAACCGTTGTAAAGACTTCAAGAAATCCATCCCAATTTGTTTTGCCTGTTTCAGCTGCGACGAGTTGAGATAATTCATCCATATGTGTGACCAGTATTTTCCGGACAAGACGAATTTTTCTGGCTCGTTGTGTTAAGCGTAAGCTTGCCCATTCCAAGGCGCCTTCTTTTGCTTGGTCAAAAACGGTCTCTAAATACTCATGAGATGTAATTTGAACAGAGCCGATGGGTTCTTTAGTGGCGGGGTTTATGGATATAATTTTCTGATCTATCATATTAATGAGCGTATAGTTGTTTTATCCAGTCCACATCTTCTTTTTCTAATTGATCACCAAGGGATAGAGCCGTGTTGACTTGTTGATCATTGCGTTGCCCTAGCAGGACACAGCTGTTTTTAGAATCGGAAATAAGCGTATCAATCACGCCGTGCATCGCCGGATTATAATGAGCGGGAAACCGTTCATTAAGCAAATCTGCATTTTGTTTTACTTTATTTATGATTGCCTGGTCTTTGAATGCATCAATATTTTCACGAAAATCTCCCGGTTCAAAAGTAGTTGGCGAAGAATATTTTCCCGTTAAAAATCCATGCATAAGGGGAGAAAAGAAACATACCCCCAAATTGTTTTCTTCTATATATTTTTTAAGTCCGCTAGATTCATATGTGTCTTCCCAAACATTGCGATAAGGTTGTACCACGTCGGGGTTTGCTCGTTCAATAAAACGCATAATTTTAACTAAATCCCAATCGGATAAACCAATAAAGCGTGTTTTTCCTTCTTCCTGGAAACGCTGAACAACCTCAATGGCGTCATCAAAATATTCACCGTTTTTTCCAAAGTTGGAATGATGAAGATACAGCAAATCTACGTAATCAGTTTGTAAAAAATTGAGAGACCTTTCCATATTTTTCCGCATGTGGTCGGGGTGATAGAAATAGTCATATTCCCCGCGATCCCACCCTACTTTCGTTGCTAAAAATATGTTACTACGGGGAATTGTTTTCCACATGGAACCTATGACCTGTTCAGAGCGACCATTTCCATATACATCTGCTGTGTCCCAGTGATTAATTCCGTTTTCCCAGCATTTGATTAAAACCGTTTTAGAATCATCGTCGGACTGTCCGGCCCAACCCACAGCTTGGTTACCGCTGCTGTTGGCTCCGCCAAAAGACCATGTACCCAAACTAATAACTGATACTTCAGCGTTGGTTCTTCCTAATGTTATCTTGCGCATTTCGCCCCTTTTATTTAAAGCCTAAATTAGGCAAACAAGCGGTAATTTTCGGTAGAATTATTCATAGCGACATGATGATTGTACGGTAGATGTAAAAGGGGAAAAGTAATTTGTTAAAAACTGTTGACATAGGGCATAAAAACTATCATTTGGATAGCGCATTATCTGTTTTGGAAACAGAGGTGAGTCAGGCGATGTTCGAGGGGCAAGTCCGAGCATTGAAAATTGTCCACGGGCATGGCGAGGGTGCTTTACGTAGCGCTGTTCGGGGTTGGTGCGATGAACAGGAAGGGCGCTTCAAGGCGATTGTCTATGGAGAAGACTATGACATGTTTCATCAAGAAAGCGTTGACATGCGATCAGCCTGTGGAAACCCTCGGGACCCGCACCTTGGGATGAAAAACCGATCGGTTACATATATATGGCTCTGGTGAATTGAACCATTTTTGTCGTAAACTATAAACAGATACTTAAAAGAATTTGCAAATGACAGGACCACCCACTCGATACAATTAGTAGAATCAAAGTATTAAGCTAAAACCCCCTTTAATTAGTCGCAAGAAGACGATTCCGTAAACCCACGAACAGATTTAACCCTTTCATTTTATGAAGGCAATGACATTATTTAATCAGAAAACAAAAACTGTTTTACGCAAGTTGTTTAAAAGCACACCTATATATATACCATTTTTTTGCTATTGGTTAACAAGCTGTGCGCCAACGGTTGTCGAGCTTGCAGAAACCGATCCGGAGGCAGTCATCGCCAGGAAAAGCGAATTGCTTGCGGGGAAATCTGTTTCGGAAGAAGCAAAAACAGCTGTGATCAATGCGCACAATAATTTGGGGGATATCGCATTAGGGGCGAATAATTTTGATAAAGCCAAAAAGCAATTTACTGAATCACTGGTTTTAGATAGTAAAAACAAACTAGCTAAGTACGGTTTGGCAATGATCGAAGGCCGCCTCCTGTTTAAAAAAGGAAGCAAATCAGCTTTATGGGATTCGATGGAACAATTTGGAAAAGCATCATATTACGATCCCGCCAATGGCGAACCTCATTATTGGATGGGCCGTACGTATGAGAAAAAAGATGATGATGATTTTGAGCTTATTATTGAAGCGTATGAAAAAGCCTTGAGACGAGCTCTTCCAGAAACATTGAAACAGGATGTGGATAAGAGATTGGCCTCTGTTAGAAAACAACAAAAAACATATAAAGAATTCTGGAAATAGGAGAAAAAGATGAACCCCATTGATACGTTGAAAAATGAATTGATGCAAATTAAAGATCTAAAAGGCGCTATCAATTTATTGTATTGGGACATGGAAACGTATATGCCGAAAGGTGGCGTAGAAGCAAGAGCCCGGCAAGTTGCTATGCTTGAAGCAATGGCTCATGAAAGATTTATAGGCGAAGGTATCTCTAAACCATTGGGAGAACTTGTTGATCTGGATACAGGAAAACAACTTAATGGTTTGGACAAAAATACAGAGAGGTTGTCTTTTGAAATATGGAAGGATTACCACAGAGCGGCTGCTTTACCTAAAGAATTTGTAGAAGAATTATCTAGAACAGCATCACTCGCTCATCCTATTTGGGTCGAAGCGAGAGAAAAGAATGATTTTAGTCTATTTGCCCCGCAGTTGGAAAAACTCATTGCCTTAAAACAGAAAGAAATCAGCTATCTAGGCGGCAATAGTATTCCGTACGACACGCTACTTGATGTGTATGAACCTGGCGTAACGACAGCGGATGTACAACAATTATTCAGTGAACTCAAAACGGATTTAGTTCCTATGATTAAAGCGATTCAAGAATCCGGCGTAGACACGAAACAAGAGATTCTCCAGCAATATTATAATGCGGATAAGCAGTGGGAATTTTCGGAGATCATTTTAAAAGATATGGGTTATGATTTTAATTGTGGAAGACAAGATAGGGCAGTTCACCCCTTTACTACAGAATTTCACCCTACAGATGTAAGAATTACAACCCGCATTGATGAAAACAGTTTATTGGATTGCTTAACCGGGTCAATACATGAAGGCGGCCATGCTCTTTATGAGCAAGGATTAGATCAAGACTGGTATGGAACACCGTTTTGTGAAGCCATTTCCTATGGAATTCATGAAAGCCAGTCACGTCTTTGGGAAAACCTGGTTGGGCTAAGCAAACCTTTTTGGGAATATTATTTTCCGAAACTTCAGAAAGCATTCCCGGAAAATTTATCCACTGTTTCTCTGGAAGAGTTTTACCGAGCCGTCAACACTGTGAAGCCCGGCTTTATTCGCGTTGACGCCGATGAAATGACATATAATCTGCATATAATGCTACGCTTTGAAATTGAACAAATGATCATTAATGAAAAAGTCGAAGTAGCCGCCCTACCGGGAATTTGGAATAATAAAATGGAAGAGTATTTAGGTATCCGTCCCGAAACAGATACGGTTGGTGTATTACAGGATGTCCATTGGTCTCATGGCAGTTTTGGTTATTTCCCCACATACGCTCTTGGTAATCTTTATAATATTATTATGTTTAATAAGGCGAATGACGATATGCCGGATTTAAAAAATAATATCCGTAATGGAAAATTTTCTCCTCTGCGTGAATGGCTCAAGAAGAATATACATCAGGTGGGCAGAAAACAAACAGCCAAAGAAATGATTCTATCTCTGTCAGGGGAAAATCTTTCAGCCAAACCGTTTATTGCTTACCTGCGAAATAAATACAGCGAAATTTATCCAATATAAAATAAAACCAGACATTCAGCAGGCTTTTACCTCTTTATTGTCGGAAATGCTCTCCATACATTTCTGCTTGACACTTGATAAAGGTTGGAAGTAAACTTATCCGTCCAAGGTAGACATTAGCCTTTGATATTCTTTAACCGAGGTAAGTAAATGAATACAAAATCGCTAATAAGATACGCTATTCTTAGCCTATTTCTTATTTTATGTAATACGCTTCTTTTTGCGAAAGATTACAAAGTAAGTGGAACTGTCGTCGATACTGATGAAAAAAAAGTTGGCGGTGTAACAGTTTTACTTCTCACATCAGATGGCGTTGAATCTCAACGAACCAATACATCAAAGCCACGTATGGGAATGGGTGGCGGTAGTTTCAAATTTAAAGATGTCCTTCCCGGCGATTATGCTCTAGATGTTGATGGTGGCGCTAAAGGAAAAGCAAACACACTCATTACGATTACCGATGATAATATAGAAGATATTGAATTGGTTTTATCGTTAAAAAGCGCTAAAGTGAAAAAAGGAATCGCGCTTGGAGACAGCGGTGGTGATATTACAATACCGAGCGAAGCAACCGAGTCGGGAAGCTCCCCTGAATACGTGACAACAGAACTCAGCTTTGAACTAAAAAAACTGGCCGCGGAAATCAAGCACTTGAACTCTGAACTGGAGGATCTCAAAGCATTAAGTAAAATGTGGATTAATCCTCTTGCTATCTATTCCAAAGAAATTATTTTACAAAACGGCAGCACTGTTTTTGGAAAGATCGTTTACCAAGATGAAGAAACCCTTAAATTAGAAACATTAGTTGGCTATTTAATTATTGAGCGGAAAAATGTGGTGCGGGTTATTGATAATGTTGTAACAGAAGAAACACAGGAATATGTACCTGAACAAATCCGAGATAGCTACTCGCCACCACCGATGCCAAAACTGGCACAACCCAAATATACATCCGCGGATCCGCTCAGCCGCGAAGCGAGCAAAAGATATTCCGCTAATTGTGTATTGGTTGGAAATATCAGCGAGCGCAAAGACAATCAAGGAGCAATTATTTTTACCGGAGAGGTTAAAAATATTGGTGGGCGAAGAGCGGATTTTGTGAAAGTCGACTTTGTTTTTCGTAAAAATTGGAGCGGTGAAACCAAAACTCTCACAACATTTATTCGGGGAACATACTATACTTTTGATTCCGGCATTACCACTGACGCAACGCTTCTGCCGGGTTCGGCCGGCGCCTTTGAGCTGTTTATCCCCAATGATTTTGGTTCATTTATAGGATATTCCTACGTTATTGATTGGGAGGAGTACGAATAATGACTATGCTAAATTTTCGCCGTTTCCTTATTTCTTATATAGGAATCGCAATTTTCTTTAATGTTCCTTTATTTGCCCAACAACAGTCATCTTCCTCACTTTCTGAAATATTTTTACTGGATCTCGGCATTGTTATTGAACCAATAACGGGTAAAGAAACATATTCCCGGCTGATAGAAGCTCCCTCTGAGGAAGTGAGTTTTAGGATAAAAAAAGTTCACAGCGGATCCGTGTATATGGCCGCTTCCCGGGAATTGTTGAGCGCTATTGAGAGAATTAATGTCCGTATTTCTGATATGGAAACAACATTTAAAAATGAATTAATGGCCTTGAAAGTTGAAAACCGGGAGTTAAAAACACTGTTGACGCACTATCAACCGGTAATGGATAAACCTGAAAAGCCAAAGACGATGATTGCTTTGGCAGAGCCTCAATTGGAAAATGACATATCAATTGTTTCATTGCCTGAAGTCAATAGTATTCAGATAGAACCCCTTCCACCAAGTAAAACCTTTAATCGGCGGACATATATGGCAGGTGTTTTTGCATATCAGAGAGAAGAATTTGATTCTGCTTTGGGGTACTTTGCTAAACTGCATCTGGAATTAGCATCAATGGAGATTGCTGATAATGTAATGTACTGGACAGCAGATGCTTACCAGCAAGTCCATGATTATCAGAAAGCGCTTGATGTAATAAACAAATTGTTGGAAAATAAAAATTCATGTCGCGTTGATGATGCCCTGGTGAAAAAAGGGTTACTTCATAAAAAAATGGGTCATTTGGATTTAGCGATGCAAGCGTTTGTCCGGGTAGTGAACGAGTATCCAAACAGTGAATATACTCGCTTGGCAAGTATGGAACTAAAACGAGCGGAGATGGCTTTACAGTGAAAAAATATTTATACAGCTCAATTACATTATTCTTATTGATAACATCCGTATCCTACGGTGCGGCTCGGGTGGCGTACACGCGACCGGGTTTTATGATGAAAATCCCTACCTCAAGCGTGCAAAAAGCGCCTTATTTATTCCGCACTGGTTTTGGGACGGAATTACACAACTTCGATCCATTTAATTCCGCCCAGGGTATTTATTTTGATATGGAACTGGGAAGAAACTTTACTTTTGGTTTTTCATCTGTGCAAACTGCAGATACAACTGCTCTCGCTTTATTGGGAGCAACCGGCTACGCCCCTCCCGTAGAATTCGGATTTCATTTACAACAAAGAGTATACACCTATAATAATATTTCCTTGTCCCTCGGCTTACAGGACATCGTCTTTCAAAATGCTGAAAGCGGCGGCGGTTTAAGTCTTAATCCTGAAGAACTGTCATTTTTTGCTGTAGTGAGCAGTGAGAAAGACCTTGGAAAATATCATTTAAATACATTCATGGGTTTTGGTTCCGGAGGTTTCGCGGCTGCTGATTCAATCAGTAATAACGATTCAAGCGGAACACAAGCCGGTGTTTTTATGGGATTAATTATGAACACTCCATATTTAGGAAAATGGGGTGGTATTGATCTTGTGGGTGAATTTGATGGAACAGGCATCAATGTGGGACTCCGCATCCCCCTTACCTCGGATTATCGCTTGAACCTAGGATTCACCCACATAGAAAAACTTCCGAATTGGAAATCGCGTTATTGGGAAGGTCACCCCGGGATTACTTTCGGTTTTGATATGGCAGTACCAAGAGCCGGTGGACGTTCTCTGCCGGGGGGAACAGGTGCCCCGTCGCCTTTTCCAGGAGCTCAATTAAAGCTACCGGGAACAGGTCAATATGAATTACTTTCGGATTCAACGTTGGCGTTGGCTGATTATGCTGTTCATACAGTGCGGGATTCCATGAAAATGTTGAAAAATGAAATGCGCAACCTGATGGTTCAATTGGCCTCTATTCAACAACAGTCACAATTTTTAGAAGACTCACTATTAGTGATGAAATTGAATCGTAATGTAGATGAAAAAAATATGAATGAAGCGATGCGGCATCTCTCCCGATCTTTACGATATTTTTACTCAGGAGATTATAGAGTTGCTTTGCAAGAGGTGGAGTCTGCTCTGGATCTAAACCCCAATATAGCCCTGGCCTATGCCAGGAGAGGATCTATATACTATAAACTTGGAGATATTCAACGGGCAACCATTAACTGGAATTTAGCATTGCGCATGGATCCTGAATATGATGATGTACGAAACATTCTAAAAGCCCTACACGAAAACCGTTTAAAATCGACGAGTGTAATAGAGGAGTAAAAAAATGGATATTGCAACCTTAATAGGAATAGTACTTGGTCTATGCTCTATATTCGGGGGAATTTTTCTTGCTGCCTCTGCCGCAAACGCCGGTATGGGAGGGTTTGTTTCACCTTCCAGTTTTGCGATTGTTGTTGGTGGAATGATTGCCTCCGTTTCTGTTGCATTTCCATTATCAGATGTACTCCAACTAGGAACAGCTATGGGGGCTGTGTTGAAAGGTGGAAAACTTAAACTTGGTACCGTGGTTGACGATGCAGTAGACGCATCTGAAGTCGGAAGAAAAGGAGTCGCTGAGCTGGAAAAATCTGTAGAAGTTATTAAAAATCCATTTTTTAGGGATGGTGTACAAATGGTTATTGACGGTTATTCATTGGAAGAATTAACTGAAATTCTGGAGACCCGTATCGAATATCGTGAGGTTCGTGAAAAAACACAAGCTGGTTTGTTTAAATCTATGGGTACCATGGCGCCGGCCTGGGGAATGATCGGAACCCTGATTGGGTTGGTAATTATGTTATCCGGTTTTGGCGGTGAAGGCGGAGCAGATGCGCTTGGTCCCGGTATGTCCGCGGCGTTGATCACTACATTCTATGGCGCTGTTTTAGCGAATTTGTTTTTTCTGCCCATGAGTGAAAAATTAAACACAAGAATTAGCTTTACCAGCACAATGCAAGCGATGCTTGTCGAAGGAACGCGGTTAATCCATCAGAAGAAACACCCATTAATTGTTCGTGAAAAATTGAATTCATTTATTCCTCCCAAGGAGTGGAAGAAAGTAGAATAATTCAATGCCAAGAACACCTAAAGAACGAAAGGCCTATAAAGCAGGCATTACAAAAGGAAAAACCCTTGTAGACGAAGGTTTGCCCGGATGGTTTGGGACATTTGCTGATATGATGACACTCTTGTTTGCGTTCTTTGTTCTGTTAGCGGCTATATCAACAGTCGATCCTGTAAAACTTCAGGAAATGGCTGACGCAATGGGTAAGTCTGTTGGGAGTAAGATAAAGAAGGAAAGTCAGGCAATGAACTTAGCTGATGTTAAAAAAGCAGTTCAGAACATGATAAAAGAAATGCAGGAAGAATCTGAAACAGGCGAGACGCCGGTTGAAGTAACAACAGGACCCAAAGGGGTAACAATTGGCATTTCATCTGATATAAGCTTTACATCCGGATCAGCAAAAACAATGCCCCAGATCATCGCTATTTTGACTAAAATTGTTCCAACCATTGAGAAATCATATTTCCAGATAGCCGTAGAAGGGCATACAGACAATGAAAAATTACCTGAAGCGCTGCAGGTTCAATATCCAACAAATTGGGAATTATCATCAGCCAGAGCATCTGCGGTTGTAAGAGAATTGATAGGATTAGGGGTAAATCCCATAAGGTTAGAAGCGGTAGGATATGGTGAATTTGTGCCTCGAGATCGTGCATCGCATGAGTTAATTACATCCGAGGTGATTATGAAATATAATAATACACAGGATCAAAAATCCAGAAATAGGCGCGTAGAAATTACATTCTTAGCTCCACACTACAGCAGAGCTAGTGGAGATGAAAGCAAGAGCGATTCATAACCAAATGAATTATGAGAGAATTTTCGATAAGCAAAGGAGCTATCATGAGAAAAGTTAACATTTATTGCAAATCATTTATTCTGGCAGCGTTTTGCTTCAGTCTAAGTTGGGGACAGGGGAATAGTTATTTAGCTCAGAAACTGATGGTTGAAAATGATTTGCGCCAACGTATAACAGATGCACTATCAAAAATTATTGATGACCGTAAATACGTTATTGATGTTAAGGCTGGTATTGAAATCAGCGACGGTACAGAAGAACAAATTACCATTATGGGAGACGGACGACAAACAGGTGCGGGCCAAACGTTAGATGAGGTTTCATCTGAAATTAATCAATCATTAGACGCGTCATCTCGTGGATCTTCCGGCCTGACAAGCGGTTTGCCAATTCCTGGCTTTGAGTTTGAATCAGATGCGGGAAGATCTTCTTCCATCGTAAATGAAGCTGTGTCTGAAGCTCCGAATCAGGGAGCAATGTCTTTAAGCTCCGGCCAAAATAAAGTATTATCGAGAACAGTGACCAATAAGCGGCCTTCAACAGCGAAGATTACAAAGCTGGATATCAGTATTATTCTGCAAGAAGGCGCTGCTCCCGAACTGATCGAAAATATTCGTCAGGTGGTTATGGTTTCATCGGGATTCAATCGCGCCCGGGGTGATGCTTTGAGTATCATGACAGCAACATTTAAAGAGCGACGAGACGAAAAAACAGCAGAACAAATTTTATTAAAAAATATTGCTGAAAAGTTAGAGTCACTGGAACAACAGCGATCAAGAGAAGGTTCTGTAAATTGGAAAGATGAACTGGATAACTATAAAGCGCAGGAAGCTGAACGACGTGAGCAGGATAAAACATATTTCCAGCAGCAACTCACTAGCTTGGAAGCAGCTGCAAGAGACCGAGCATATCAATCTGAAAAAAGAGATATTCTCAGACGCGATTCCTTAAAACTGCAGGCGTTGAATAAAGAAATAGAAGACTTGAAATCTATGATGACATCTTCTGATGTTTCTGGCGATGAAGTTGGTCAGGTCCGAAATGCCATGGGTGAAAAAATAAGTGAAAAAGAGACGCTGGATGCGCAAATTGCTGAAAAATTAGCGATGCTGGATGCGGTTCAATCCGATCTTGATCGTAGTATGGGTGGCGGTTCATCTACAATGATGATCATTTTTGTTTCTCTCCTGGGAGCCCTGGTTCTTGTTTTGGTGGTTGTATTAGTCATCATGATTATGGGAAATAAGCAAAAGCAGCAACAGCAACTTCCTCCACCGTGGATGTATCCGCCCAGACCGCGGAAAAAAAAAAGTAAAGATGAAGCAGTGAAAGCCCCAACTCAACCAATGCCTCAACCTATAGAAGATACGGCTGTTTTGCAAAGTGAAGTATCTGATATGAAACAAGCTGTTGTATCCATGAGCGTCGGCCAACCTAACACAGCAACGAGAATTGTAAAAGAATGGATGGAAGACGATACTCCGCCGCCTGAGCCGGAACCAGCTGCTCCAGAGTTGGCTGAAGAAGAGGATGACGGTAAAAAGAAAAAGAAAAAAAAGAAAAAATAAGGCAACACCATGATTACAGATTACAATAGACTTTCCGGTCTGCAAAAAGCAGCCATTCTTTTCTCTGTTTTAGGCGAAGGGCTAGCTCTGTCACTGGTTAAAGAGCTTTCAAAGACAGACATTCGAAAAGTAAGAGCGGCTATGCGCGATTTAGACAGCGTCTCGTTTTTAATAAAGAAAAGAGTCATGGAAGAATTTTATTTTAGTTTTGTTAGTGAAAAATTTCATGATGAAGATTCTGATGAGCCAAGAAAACCGTTCGCTTTTATAGAAGACATCACTGATGAACAATTGTATGCCCTAATTAAACCAGAAGCCGCATCTGTGGCCGCTATCGTTTTGGCACAAGTTCCAGGAGAACGCCGCATGAAAACAGTAGAGCGATTTGATGCTATGACGAAGGGAGAAATTATTATGGAAATGGGAAATCTAAACGATATTCCATTAGAAGCAATCGTGAGCGTGGCGACAGACTTAAAGAAAAAATCTCAATTATTACCTAAAACAGTTGCTTTTTCCCGGGGAGGAGGAAAGGATATAGCTGAAATTCTTGGAGGACTAAATCCGGAAGAAGAGAAGCTTTTTCTAGAAAATATTTCTCGAGAGAACCCGGAACTCGCCGAAGATATAAAAAAATACCATTTAACTTGGGAAGTTTTATTTGAAGTATTACCAGATAACATTATACGCGATTTAATGAACTCTGTTGACTTGGATTCCGTCGCTATGGCGCTTAAGGGAACGCCGGAAGACATTGTAAACAGAGTTCTTGAGAATCTTCCTCAAAAGAAACAGGCTATGTATGAACCGGTGGAAGGAGCCGTTTCCAAAAGAGAAGTAGATAATGCAAGGAAATTAATTGTCACATCAGCAAAGCAAATGGAAAAAGACGGAGCTTTTAATCTGTCGGACTTAATCGGCGGTGGAGACATGGTAGAATAATATCTTTGTAAAATAAATTTATTACTAACAGCCTTCGCTAATTGCGAGGGCTGTTTTTTTATTTTCAGCCCTATGTTAAACGCCCTAATAGTCCTAATTCTGGCCTTATTGGATGAGCGATATACAAGAACGAGCATAGTAAACAAATGATACTAAAAGGCAAAACTGACAAATTGAATAATTTGATTGAAAAAATAGAAGAATATATTTTATCAGGATGCACCCATAATGAAAACAGGGCGATTGGTGTAGAAATAGAATCCATTATATATAATAAGCGCGGTGAACGAATTCCGGTTTATTCAAAGGATGAATTTTCAGCATCAGATTTTTTACACATGATCGACTCGGAATGCAAGGACCATCATTCATTTGTAACCTGTTCCTTGGAACCCGGCGGACAGGTTGAATGGGCATCAAGACCGGCCTTTACGATACATGATCTAAACGATGAACTGAATGTTATAAAAAAAGCGGTAGAGAGTGTGAGTTCCGAAATGAAATTAACAGTGGTGGATTTGGGGCTTGACCCTGTATACAGCCCTAATGATATAAAACTGATTAATCAGAAAAAATACCAATTGATGCATAAACGATTTACTTCATCCGGTCATTATGGTTCATGGATGATGCGCAATACAGCTAGCATTCAGGTAAACATCGACTTGCTTGACAAACAAGATGCAGAAGAATGCGGATTTATCGCTGAATGTATCAGCCCTTTTGCTGCCATGTTGTTTTCCAATGCTCCTTTTATGGAAAATAAACCGGTTGGATTTGAGAACATACGCTATCAGATTTGGGAAGACACAGACCCCTCGCGCTGTGGTCATTTTATCGATCACGGTATGAGCAGCATGAGCGGACTTTTAACACAATTCGCCGGTTATATTCTGGAAGTACCGGTTATTTTTACTACTCCCGATAAACAGAATGAGGTGGGCTATTTCGATGGAACAATTAAAGAATGGATGAACGGCTTAAATGAAAGAAATGAATTAACAAATGAAGATATTAAAGTCGCACTTCATCAAATATTTACTCATAATCGCTTTAAAAACGTCTTGGAAATTCGTACAGCAGACCGGTCGCCGCACGGATATGAATTGGCTTCGGCCGCATTTTGGATTGGATTGATGGAAAAAGGGAAAGTCAGGGAATCATTGTTGGAATCGCTTAGAAACTGGACAGATGAAGAGCGGATCGAAATGAATCAAAGAGCGGCGACATTCGATTTAAATCAAGGCGGTCCAATGGGTAAATCTATTTCACATTGGTTGGAATGGTTTGCGGAATTAGCCTATGAAGGTCTGGACGTAAGAGCAAATCGGCTAAATATTAAAACCGAGAAAACCTATATTGAACCTTTAATAGACAATGTTTTCTCAAATGGTGTTTTTTCTCTTCAAGTGCAAAATAAGTTCTCAAAACAAAATTTGTCTGTAAGAGATTTCATATTAAGTAAAGCACATCAATATTAACATTGAAAATCTACAAGCAAAGGAGCGTTAGGATATAATTTCTAACAGACCAATTAACCATAAATTCATTTAATAACCACTCACCACTCACCAATTACTCTTCATAAACTACCTCTCAACAAATATCTCAACTCAATAAAATATGAATTTAGGAGTATATATTTTATTTTATATATCTTCTGAATAAACATCAACGTATTTAATTTTATACGTGCTATTTATCATGATTCACGATAGTTAAAATGAGCTTATTTAAATCTGTTTTTAGTTCGTCCATCGGTAAAAAGATTCTTATGGCAACAACAGGACTGTTGTTATGCCTATTCCTGATTATTCACCTCATTGGTAATTTGATACTCTTTGCAGGACCCGATGCGTTCAATCTTTATGTGAAAACATTATCCAGCGTTAGGCCAATTGTTCGGGCAATTGAAATCATTCTTGCACTAATATTTCTTAACCATATATTTTTTGCGTCCAAGTTGACATTGGAAAACAGGAAAGCAACCTCGCAAAAATATGATGTCAATTCAGTCGGTAAAAATTCCAGTTTTTTCTCTAGGAATATGTTTATAGGTGGAAGCATCATTTTCATTTTTTTAATTACGCATCTCTCTACATTTTGGTATATTTTTCAAAACCAACATGATGATGGAAATTTTTATAAAATCGTCATGGGCGACACTGTTGGGTTCGGTAACCCTCTAATAACGGCTTTGTATTGCATCGCCATGGTTTTACTGGGCTTTCATCTTCGCCATGGTTTTCAATCCGCATTCCAAACATTTGGTATTCGATATAATAAATATAGCGGACTCATTGAAACAGTCGCCATGCTATTTTGGCTGATCATACCTTTGGGCTTTCTTTCCATTGCAGTATGGTTCGGAATCGTGGGCGGAGGATATTAATATGTTAAATAGCAAAGTACCGGCCGGACCCCTGGCAGAAAAATGGACCAAGCATCAATTTGATCTGAAGCTTGTAAACCCGGCGAACAAACGGAAATATAATATTATTGTCGTAGGAACCGGTTTAGCTGGCGCATCTGCCAGCGCAGCATTAGCAGAATTAGGTTATAATGTACAGGCTTTTTCTTACCATGAATCCCCACGCCGCGCTCACAGTATTGCGGCTCAAGGAGGTATTAACGCAGCCAAAAATTATCCGAATGACGGCGACAGTATTTTCCGTCTTTTCTACGATACGATCAAAGGTGGGGATTACCGCTCCAGAGAAGCCAACGTTTATCGTTTGGCGGAAGTAAGTAATAATATTATTGATCAATGTGTTGCCCAAGGCATTCCCTTCGCCCGGGAATATGGTGGACTACTGGATAACCGATCTTTTGGCGGCGCCCAAGTTTCCAGAACATTTTATGCCAGGGGACAAACGGGACAGCAATTATTATTGGGCTGTTATTCTGCTTTGGTGCGTCAGATGCATACTGGAAAAGTAAAATTTCACCCCAGACACGAAATGCTGGATTTAGTAATGATAGATGGCGAAGCGAAAGGGATTATTACGCGGAATCTTATTACCGGTGAAATTCAATCTCACGCCGCTCATGCAGTGGTGTTGGCAACAGGCGGATACAGTAATGCATTTTTTCTTTCTACAAATGCCATGGCAAGTAATGCGACGGCTGCCTGGAGAGCCCATAAAAAAGGAGCGTTTTTTGCCAATCCAAGTTTTGTTCAAATTCATCCAACGTGTATTCCCGTGGCAAGCGAACATCAATCAAAATTGACATTAATGAGCGAAAGCTTGAGGAACGATGGACGGGTGTGGGTACCGAAAAAGAAAGGTGATAAACGCCATCCCTCGGAAATTTCTGAAGACGAGCGGGATTATTATCTTGAACGTTTATATCCATCCTTTGGCAACTTGGTACCGAGGGATGTGGCTAGTCGCCGTGCAAAAGAAATGTGCGATTTAGGAAATGGCGTTGGCGAAACCGGATTAGCCGTGTATCTGGATTTCGCAGATGCAATTCAACGTATGGGCAGAGATGTTGTGACAGAAAAATATGGTAATTTGTTTGATATGTATAAACAAATTACCGGGGAAAATCCATATGAAATTCCCATGCGCATTTATCCGGCAATCCATTATACCATGGGAGGATTATGGGTGGATTACAATCTCATGAGCACCATTCCAGGTTTATATATATTAGGCGAGGCGAATTTTTCTGATCATGGCGCCAATCGCCTTGGCGCTTCTGCTTTGATGCAGGGATTGGCGGACGGCTATTTTATTTTGCCATATACTATCGGTGATTACCTGACCGGCAAACTAGGCGAAAGTATTTCTACGGATGATGAGGCATTTAACGTAGCTGAAACAAAAGTGAAAAGCAGAATATCTACACTTCTTTCTATTAATGGAAATAGAACAGTAGATGATATTCACAAAGAGCTTGGGATAATGTTATGGGAAAATGTTGGTATGTCGCGGAATAAAGCCGGACTGGAGAAAGCGATTAATGAAATTCCAAAATTGAAAGATGAATTTTGGAAAAATGTTAAAGTTACGGGCACAGCTGACGAGCTTAACCCCGAACTCGAAAAAGCCGGTCGAGTAGCCGATTTTCTGGAACTTGGTGAACTGATGGCTCGGGACGCCTTAAACCGCGAGGAATCATGCGGTGGGCATTTCCGCGATGAACACCAGACAGAAGAAAATGAAGCAAAACGCAACGATGAAGAATTTACTTATGTATCAACTTGGCAATATAAAGGAAAGGGCAATCCCTCAGAATTGCATCAAGAAAACCTAGTGTTTGAAAATGTAGAATTAACCACGAGGAGTTATAAGTAATGAGGGTAACCTTGAAGGTTTGGCGGCAGCAAAAAATAGATTCTTCGGGATTCTTTGAGCTCCATCACGTGGAAGATGTGTCTGAAGATATGTCTTTTTTCGAAATGCTGGATATGTTAAACGATCAACTGGTGTTGGCAGGAAAAACACCCATTGCATTTGATCACGATTGCCGGGAAGGTATTTGTGGAACGTGTGGTTTATTTATTAACGGCAGGGCACATGGCCCATTAACGGGTATCACAACATGTCAACTGCATATGCGTAGTTTTAAAGATGGCGAAACAATCGTTGTGGAACCATGGCGCGCAAAATCGTTCCCGGTAATTAAAGATTTAATTGTGGACAGAATTTCATTTGACAGAATGATGGAAGCCGGCGGCTATGTGTCTATAAACACCGGTGGAACTCCAGATGCAAATGAAATTCCCATTCCGAAAGCAAATGCTGACGAAGCCATGGATGCTGCCTCTTGTATTGGTTGCGGAGCGTGTGTTGCAACGTGTAAAAATTCTTCTGCAATGTTATTTGTTTCAGCAAAAGTATCTCAACTAGCTTTACTTCCACAGGGGCAGCCTGAGCGAGAAATCAGAGTAAAAAATATGGTAACTCAAATGGACCAAGAAGGATTTGGAAGTTGTACTAATACCGGCGCCTGTGAAGTAGAATGCCCAAAAGAAATTTCGATTATTCATATTGCAAGATTAAATAGAGAATTTATTAAATCGAGTTTTTAAGAAAAGCGAAATAGATATAGATATTAAAAAAGCCCCGTATTTACGAGGCTTTTTTATTTAAGTCTGAAGTTGACCGGGATGGAAATCCAAACACCCACAGCTCTTTCCCGCTGTTTTGCCGGTCTAAAACGTGTTTTTCGAATCGCTTCAATTGCTGCTTCGTCTAGACCGGTGTTTGGAATACCTTTTAAAATCAAAGTTTCTTTTACACGTCCTTTTTTGTCAACAAACACTTGGACAATTACGGTACCTTCTATGCCGGCTTCTTGGGCGATTTCCGGATATTTTGGACGAATGGGTGTAAGCGGTTGCGGAGGGTCATCATAGGGAATAAATTTTACCCGAGGTCCCTCTGGAGGAGGAGGTGGTGCATCCCACGTTTCAAAGTTTTCTAAATCCGTTTCTTCAATTGTTATATCGTCTGCTAAATCTTCGTCTTCTGATTCTATTGGAACAGAAGGTCGCGAAGGCGGAGGGGGTAAATCAAATTGCTGCGTCAGGGGAATATCAATCTGTTCAATGATAATTTGATCAGCCTCTTCTAATACAGCCGTAGTGAAACTTCTTGGGACGAATAGAAATGCGAATGTAATTAACAAAACACCAATGAGTCCAGTCACCCTAACGGTTAAGGAATAATTAAACTTAAGGCGGGGTATATAATGATTCATGAATTAATCAACGGCCGTTTTGGTCGAATAATTGAGCTTTAATGCATCTGCTTTCCGCAATTCATTGTGAATATCAGAAATAAGCCCCATGGTAGCAGACCTGTCCGCTTTTAAGGACACAGTCAGCATTGGATCGGCTGCACGAATCTCATACATAACGTGACGCACTGCTTCGACACTGTGAAGTTTATCTTGAATAGATACCAATCCTTTTTTGTCAACAAATATATGGGCTGTATGGCGTTTGGATTTCAGTTTTTCAATGCGTTTTGCTTTAGGCAATTCTACAGGTAGACCATCATATGTACGAAGGACTGTTGTAACCATAAAAAAGATTAGCAACATAAAAATGATGTCAGGCATAGATGCTGTCGGGATTTCGTTTGAAAGTTTAGTTTTACGTTTAACTATCATCTGTCTGATTCAGCAATTGAAATACGTTTCGCATTGGCCATTTTAAGCTGGTCAATAACAGAAATATAGTCACTATACTTTGTTTTTTCATGTGCTTTCACAGAAATGATAAGCTTATCATTCGCTGCAATTCTACGACGAACTTCTTTACTTATATCTTTTATTCTAAACGGTTCACCGCCCAAAAGCACTCTCCCTTGTGAATTAATGAGACAATTAAGAATATTATCTTTCTTAATCTCAATTTCTTCGCCTTCAGCCGGGAGCACAATCCCCAACCCTTTATCCGTATCTATTGTGGTGGTTACCAAGAAGAAAATGAGCAAAAGAAAAGCAATGTCTGCCATAGAAGAAGTGGGTATTTCACCACCTTTGAATCGACGCTTTTTCATCTTTGGATCAGTTTATTTCGTTTCTTTTTTGATTTCCATCTCATAAAGATGATCAACCAGCTGGATGGAATGTTCTTCCATATCCAGAACTAATTTATCAATTCTGGAAACAAATAAATTTTGGAAAATCTGGATGATCATTGCAACAATGAGTCCAAAAGCGGTTGTTAAAAGCGCCTGTGAAATACCGCCGGCAACAACAGCGGGTGAAATATCATCCGCAGCTGCAATAGCATCAAATGCAGAAATCATTCCGGCAACTGTGCCTGTAAACCCAAGCATAGGAGCAATAGTGATAACCGCATTCAGCCATATCATATTTTTTTCAAGAAAAGACATTTCCAGAGAGCCGGCATTTTGAATTGCTTTTTCAACTTCCACCAGACCCCTGTTCATTCGCGATAGGCCTGCATGAAAAATTTCTGCTACCGGACCGTTTGTTTTTTCACAAAGGGCCAGGCAGGCTTCTTCACCCTCGTTATCTAATGTGTTGTTTACATCATCGAAAAACTTTTGTGCATCGATTGATGACACGATTAATGAGTAAAAACGTTCACCTGCGAAAGCAAGGCCAAAAATCAATGCCAATAAAATTGGCCACATAAAGGGTCCACCATTTACGAAATATTCGACTAGCATTTAGTCCTCCGTTCGTT
>VAOY01007300.1_pt1 | contig 95057 bp, 79 predicted proteins | sample 3393881 | NCBI WGS metagenome assembly VAOY01 (sample SAMN08290430, study PRJNA428436) | hydrothermal vent metagenome | isolation source: Deep-sea hydrothermal vent chimney | place: Indian Ocean: Southwest Indian Ridge
CCTGTCCCCCTACTGAGTTGAATGGAATCATTATAGACAAAAATCCATGCACGTTCGATTGGAAAATCATCAACAGCTGAAAACACCTGACCCTCAAACCAAGCATTGGCCATAACCAGCTTAAAATCAATTCCGGTAGTGTCGGATGATACTTTGTATCCTTGAGGAATGCTAATCAAGACATCTTCACCAAAATCAGTCCATAATCCTACCCAATATTCACCAAAATCATCCAGATAAGAAGAGACAGGAAGCACATAGCTGACTGGTGATGTATAAACATCGTCACAGAAATCAATCCAGTTGTAAACCTGCGTTTCAAAGTGAAAGGTATAAATACCAAAGCAATTAAAATCTGCAACGGTTGGAAATTCAATGGATCCGCTGATCGATGCATCATTGGTAAACAATTTAAAGTGGGTTAACTTGGGATCATCTATGTAATCTCCAGTATTAACAAGAACTCCTCTTCCTTGAGGGATCATATAATCCGGCCAAAGGGCTTCCTCGTCTACGTTTAATTTCCACATTGTTCCCCACCATTCATCGCCAAATAGATTATCCCATGCCATTACGCCCATATAATAGTGGCCACTACCATCTGTGTCAACTTCAACCCAGAAGGGTCCGTTCTCTGCCCAGACGGTCATGTTGCTAACAGGAACACCGTCCTGGTCATTTACGTTACCGGCGATCCAAGCGTTTGCTTCCACCAAGTTAATATTTTCACCAGTGAGTGCGCCAACAACATCCACCCATTGTAAAAATTCTTCGGGAAACAGCTGCGGTTCCGTTACGCCAAATATATCGGAGGCAAGGAGGTAATATAGCCCCGGTTCTTGTACGTGAATGCTGTAGGCACCGTTTGTATCTGTTACAGCAGCCCAGATTTCTGTTGGTCCTTCATGTTCATCATGTTCATCATGTTCATCATGTTCATCCATTCCTATTCCCCAAGATGGAATAGCTAAGATAATAAAATTTGTAGTAGCTGGTATTACCGCGCCGGAAATAGAATAACCTGTATCTAATCCTTCAATAAGCAGGTGTGCCGTTGCTGATCCGCCACCATCCGTCGCTGTGAAAAAGATCGAAGCGCCTTCCAAGAAAAAAGGCATCATATCCTCATCTTTACCAGTCGAATCCACACTAAAAGTAATTTCAAAGACCCCGACAGCAGGATTCTCATCCTCGTCATCATTATCAAAGATCCACATGTCACCTTCATCAAAAAGCCAGATATCGGTTGTATTATCAAATACGCCGTCACCATTATCAAGATAACCACCGATACTTGCTGAATCCTCATCAGTCGAAAAATAGACCGTTATTGTAATAGTATCTCCTAATGTGTAAGTGGTATCCGCTGAACCATTGAATAAGATTTGAATCACATCCATGGAGTTTCGATTGTATTTATGCATGATAGGGGAAGGGCCTTTTTTCAGGAATGATGGTGTCTTGTCCGGAAGCCAGCCTCCACGTTTTTGCCTGTTGAATTCTGTTTGCATTGCTTTATTACTTGCCCCAGTTTTCGTCATTAATTGCGGTTTTTGCTGTTTTAAAATTCGCAATTGCTGAATCTTTTCCAAGTCTAAAACCTGTTTCATTTCAGTATTTATAGTAGAAACAGATCGATCAGAAATATCAAGCTTTGTCTTTTCCAATCCAAAAACAAACGTAAAAAGCAGCAGAACGAGAAAGGGTTGAAATAATTGACGATAGTTTTGATTGTTGATTTTCATAGTAAACCTCTTTGTTTATTGGCCTTTTGAGTGATGACGTAATACAATTATCTTATAATAATAACCTAAACTAATTATATCTTTCAACAATTGGTGTGCTTTAAATCACATGAAAATTTGTATTCAATTTTATCATTTAATCTCCTAATAAATAAATGATGAAAAATGCCATCAGGATGAGGACGATAGATAATACACGGTAAATGTTCATTCCGCTGGTTGGATGATATGTCGAATTGGGTTCACCTTCCTCGCTGTATTTTCTTCGGTTGTAGGAAATTAGCTTAAAACTGAAAACCAGCAGTCCTACGAAAAAGAAAAGAACACCGATGAGAGTCAGGGAGTTCATAACTATGGATTAATGTAGATCTTCAAAATAGATTTAACAAGTCAAATGAAGAACAGCATTTGCGTTGGTGCCTTTCGATTCGAGATATTTACATGCTTCGGCTGTGGTCATGATTTTCAAATCCACACCCCTCTTGCGGGCTTCTTCCTTCAAAGCATCAACCACAGGCAGACTACCGTAAATTCCGGTGCCGATAATTAGTTCTGTGCACTCCCACGGTATATTTTCATGGGGCGTTAGAGGTGTATGCCCAAACCGGGATTTCATGGCGCGGCTTTTGCCCTTTTTCCGTTTAGCGATTTTTCCTCTATCAATGACTACATCGAAATCATACTGTTTCCCGTCGATTTCGATACATCCGAATGAGGAATAATTCAATTTCATAATACCTCCTTATTTTATGTTTCGAAAAAGTTTCACCTATAAGATTACTCTTCAATGTCTAATAAATGTTTCCTCATAAACTTATTGGCAAACTCAAACGCTGCTTTTCTTGATTTCGGATTTCCACCGTATGTGGGACCTCGTTCTGCACAGAATGCTAAACCGATTTTCTGTAAAAATGGCTTTGTCATAGGTATATCCATAAAATTCATTAGAACCGCGCCGTCCTCTCTCATCATCAATCGACAATCTGTAAAAGAATAGCCATTCTCATCAATTACGGGTGAAGCAGAGCGATCGAAGGAATGATGGGAATTCTCATACACTGTTAATTCAATATTGGCTCCATCCGCCTGCATCATCGAAACCAGTTCTTCACACGCAGCAGCGGGGGTCCAATTATCCAGATCACCGATTAAAATATGGATGGGAGCATCGGTAAAGTCCATTATTTCAGGCATGATGAAACAAGGTGGATAAAAAGTCAGGTGGGCTGCAAAAGACAAATCTTCAGATATGGCACGTTTTAAGGGTTGCCATGCAGAAAACAGAGTCACCCCTCCCCCCAGACTCCATCCGGTCATAGCGACACGGTCACTATCGATACGAGGATCTTTGCTCAACTCCTCCAAAGCTCGAAAAGCATCCAGAACCATCATTGCTGTTGTGACTGAAACCTGCTGCCCAACCGTAGATGTTACCCCCCGGCTGGCAAAACTTTTTAATTCAAATGTAGCTATGCCCATGTCTCTATACATCTGCAAATATTCGTAGTTATGTTCTCCCCATCCCAAACTACCGGCAGCACCAATAACTAATGGCAGATTTTTATGCTCAATACCTTCTGGAAACCTTAAAATACCAAATACGTTTTGTGATTCCTGGTTTTCCAAATCAGTAATTATATGGAAAAATGAAAAGGGATTGGCACTGGTGAATTCTATTCGTTCACCCTTATCATTAGGAAATAGAAAGGACACTAGAATTAAGAGATACCTCATTTGTTTCATTTTTTTCTACCTTTCATTTTAGATTCTATACAATTGGCTTTTGCCCAACAATTATTCCATACCCCGTATGCCTGCTGGCAAAGATACGCTCGGACTGAAAAACGGTCCAGAGCCCTTTTAGTCCCCAAGAATTAAAAACGGTTTGGACAATTTTCCACTGGCCCTTTACCCCTAAGTTTTTCTTGGATTCTCTCATCCAAGCTGGGATTAATTCCGAACGGTCTATACCATTGCAGTTTTCCAGTCCAGCCTGTTGAAACAGATGAACCCATCCCTCCAATGTTTCCGGTCGCTCGCTCTCTATTTCCGCGAGCTTTGTTTTCATTTTTTCCGGTGTATCATTTCTCCAACAAATATCATGAATACCAACATATCCTCCGGTCTTGACAACGCGCACCATTTCTGTTATCGCACGTTGTTTATCCAATACACATGTAGTACACTCAGAAATGACAACATCAAATGAATGATCATCAAAAGGCAGGTTATGGGCATCCCCCACAGAAAAATCTATAGTCAGTTTCCGTTGTATTGTCTTCTCCTTGGCACGAGCCACCATAATTTCAGATGCATCAATTCCAATGATGCTGCTTTTGAATTCCTCTGCCAGGTAACAGGCGCTTTCCCCTGTCCCTGATGCCACATCCAATAACTTGGTATTTTTATCTACATGGCACAATTCTGCCAATTCATGTGTGGTTATCATGCCACCGGGATGGAGAGATTCTACTTCTATTACGCCGCTTTCAACGAGGTTTTCAAGTGAAGGTTTTGAGGTCATTCTTATGCCTGATTTTCAAGAATGCTTCGCAACGATCCACCTGCATTCTTAAGCAGTATTTCCGATTCTTCCAAGGTGCATTGCTTAATTACCATTACCACCGCATTTTTCACTGAATTTTCTGCTGTAATCAGAGCATTCCGGGCTTTTCCATGTTCCAGTCCAGTTAATTGACTGATAATTCGAGACCCCCGATCCACAAGTTTATCATTCACTGTCATGAGGTCAACCATAAGGTTGCCGTAGACTTTGCCCAACTGAATCATCGTTGTTGTAGAAATCATATTCAATACAAGTTTCGTGGCAGTTCCAGCCTTCATACGTGTGGACCCGGTAATGACTTCCGACCCCGTATCTACTTTGATGATCACATCCGTTTTGACATTAATAAACGGCTCTGGGTTGCAGATCAGGTAAACCGTTTTTGCTCCACAGGATTTTCCGAATTCAATTGCCGAACCGACATATGCAGCACCACCACTAGTGCTAATACCGATGATCACGTCACCTTTTTCTAAACCAAAATTTTGTAAATCTTTAACCGCATTTTCAGGTTTATCTTCCGCTCCTTCAATAGACTTGCGTAATGCATCGTCTCCCCCGGCGATGATACCATTGAACCAGTCAGACGGTACAGAAAAAGTAGGTGGCATTTCAGAGGCATCCAGAACACCTAGGCGGCCACTGGTTCCCGCTCCGATATAAACAACTTTCTTCCCCTCCCGAAGTGCGGTGGTTGTCAGTTGAACGGTTTTTTCGATTTCAGGTATGACTTCACTTACTTTTAATGCGATCGTTTGATCTTCTCTATTGATCACCTCCAGTATTTCTCGTATGGCCTTTTCGTCAATCCTATACGAGGCTGGATTCTGCTGCTCTGTTTTCAGGTCGCTTCGATCTATCATAGTTCAACTTTTGAAAAATAACGACGGGTTTCCCTCATTACCTTTTTTGAAAGTAATATTGTTGATATCATTGTTGGAATAGCCATGAGCGCAAACATCCCGTCAATAACGTTAATTGCAATATCAATTGAAACGATGGAAGCCAATATAATACTAATCACATAAAACCAATTATAGACCGGTTTCCATTTCGTTCCAAAAAGGTAGCTTGTACATTTACGTCCATAGTAAGAATAACCAAACATGGTTGAGAGACTGAAGCTAAACACCGCAATGACCAAAAGTACCTGACCAAGAAAACCCAATTCCCGTTCAAATGCCATGGCTGTTAGAGTAACGCCATTCACATCAGAAGAATGCACACCGGAGAGCAGGATGACAAAACCGGTGATTGAACAAACCACAATAGTATCTATAAACGGTCCAATCATTGCAACCAGCCCTTCCCGGACAGGTTCCTTGGTTTTTGCGGCGCCGTGCGCCATGGATTCCGTTCCGATTCCCGCTTCGTTTGAAAAAGCTGCCCGTTTAATACCAATGACAATAATTGCTCCGAGAGAACCTCCTAAAACAGCATCACCCGTAAAAGCATCCTGAATTATGGAATTAAATACACCCGGTAGATCACCCAAATGTTTGAACAAGATGAGTATGGCTGCTAATATATAAATGGCGACCATAAAAGGTACCATTCTTGAGGCAACTAATCCGATACGGCGAATCCCGCCGAAAATGACCAACGACACGATGAAAGCAACAATAATTCCAGTGGTCAGATCTCCGACAATTTGATTACCAACGAAAAAGTTGTTGGGACTATAGATAAGATCCCTTACAATTTGAGATAATTGATTAGCTTGGAAAAGAACAAGGCAGCCAACCAATCCGGCTACACTGAACAGAATAGCCAACGGTCTGTATTTTAATCCCAGTCCTTGTTCCACAACATACATCGGTCCACCCTGAATTTCACCTTGATCGTCTTTTCCCCGGTACATGATTGAGAGAGTACACGTAAAGTATTTAGTTGCCATTCCAACTATGGCACTAACCCACATCCAGAATAAGGCACCGGGACCGCCTGTGTGAATTGCAAGCGCCACACCAGCGATATTTCCCATCCCAACTGTACTTGCCAACGCGCTGGACAACGCCTGAAAATGGGTAATCTGTCCGGGATCATTCGCATCATCGTATTTACCCCGCAGAATCTGAAAAGCATGTCCCAAATATCGAAAAGGAATGAAGCGGCTGTACAGTGTAAAATACAAACCACCGCCGACAAGTAGGATCACCAACGGTGTTCCCCACATTAATCCGGAAAAATCCGCAGTCCATTTCTCAAATACATGCCAAATCGTCGTATCAAGTTCCATTCGTTATTTTCCTCAAGATCAATGATATTTTGTGAATCATAAGATAAAGAAATTACCCGCCAAGGTATGTCTTTGCAACGACCAGTTTTATTGAATATTATAGTAAATTCCATCTTCTTATGATTAAAAAACTGGACATTTACCTCCTGCGGCAGTTTATAACCATTCTGGTTGTGTCACTGATGGGATTCTTGAGTGTTTTCATCATCGTTGATCTGATTGAAAACCTGGACCGATACATTGATAATAACATGCCCTGGCCAATCGTTTTGAAATACTACGGTTACAGTATACCATTTTTCATCAATATTGCCCTGCCTATGTCTATGATGATTGCCACTGTGTTTAGTTTCGGGTTAATGACAAAACGAAATGAGTGGACAGCCATGAAATCCGCAGGAATCAGTCTTTACCGACTTTCAGCAACATTGATTATTTTCAGCATTTTCATCAGCTTGATTTCATTTGAATTTGATAATAAATATGTCAGTTGGAGTATGTCGGAGCGGGCAATCATTGAAAAAGAATATATGAAAAAGAAACCCCGGCGGCGGAGTAAGAAAACACATAAAGATATCTTCTTTCAAAAACAGGAGATCCACCACATTGCCTTAACCAAATATCATCTGTATAGCCAAAAGGCAGAAAGTATCACTGTGATAACATTTGCAGACAGTATCATTTCACAGCGGATTGATGCAAAAGAAATGGCGTGGATTGATTCCATGGAGCAATGGGTCGTCACTAATTATTCATTACGGTCATTTGATGAAAATGGGGACGAAGACCAGATAATTATTTCTGAAAATGATACATTATTATCAATATTCCTGCACCCGGATGAAATAGTAGAAGGAAGCAAACACCCTGAAGAATTGAATTATTATGAACTGGAAAAACGAATTCAGTATTTACAGGAAAATGGAGTTGACGCAACCCGTTGGGAAGTTCAGCGTCATTTTAAAGTTGCCTTCGCATTTACAAATTTAATTGTGGTTTTATTTGGAATCCCCCTGGTAGTTATTCGACCAAAAAGCGGACTTACTTTCGGGGGCGGAGCCAGTTTCCTGGTTATTTTCTCGTATTATGCGTTTATCAAGTTTGGGCAATCGTTAGGAATTAGCGGCGTAATGGACCCGTTCTATTCTGCGTGGCTTGGGAATGTGGTTTTTATTTCAGGAGGGTTACTGCTGCTCTTCAGCGTCCGGAAGTGATTCTTCCTGGGATTCTCCAATTTTTTCATCCGCATCTTCAGTTGCATCTGGCAAAGGAGAAGGTGGCGCTTCGTCCGTTTTCGATTTCGTTTTTCGGCTCTTAAAGCTTGTAATAGTTACTTGCGTAGATAGATTAATTCCTTTCATGGAATGAATCCATATTCCATTGCGAAATGCAAAACCAAAATCAAATATTATAGGACCTTTATGATAACCAAATCCTAGAGCTAACTCTTGAAAATTACTTCCACCCCAGGCATAACCAAGACGTAACGGAACTGACTCAAATTTTGTCATTTCTAATCCGGCCGACCATCGCCAGCCTTTATGGGAAAACATGCTGTTGGAGAATCCTGTCCAAAGATCAGAACTAAATAAGTATCCTTCACCGGTATAGGACATACCTAATCTAAAAATTGTAGGATAATCCATTTTGAATTCCGGCAGATTACCATTTTTGTCCAATGGAACAAGCACAATCTGATCTTCAGGATCATTATTCCAAAACAGGTCTTCATTTCCAATTGTTCCGGCATTTAGTGAATCTATTGTATAAATATATTTGATAGCAACACTGTCATTTAGTGCCTGGCCTGCCCAGGTAAAATGGAATAAATCATCTTTATCCCCATAAATATTATTCGCGCCATTTAGAATATCTTTAATCATACTATCTCTATTCCATGTAATAGAACCAATTGCATTGATCAAGGATACTCCAAATCGCCAACCATTGATATCTCTGGATACAAGACCGATATCAACGCCAATACCTGATCCTCCTATTCCTTGTCTTAGGTAATACACACCCCCACCATATAATGCTTCATTTGTGGTCACTAAGTTTGCGTGACTGGAATCAGGGTCTATTCCCATGTAGAATAATCCTTGTAAATATTTTAACGTGACTCCAAATGCAAATGGATCATACGGTACTGCAAAAGAAAAACCAAATTCCGTCACACCCATGACCTCATAATGCATTGTCATATCTATATCAGGATTATTGGCATTACCTTCTAACATCAGCTGCAGAAACCCAAACGGAATTTGGTAGTTCGACAAGATCAGTGTGTTTGTGGTCAGCGCCATGTTACCGGAAGAATAATTCAACAGTGGTAACGGTAAATGCAGATCCTGAAAATACGTTAGGCCGCCAGTGTCTCTCAACTCGTTCAACAGTTGCGTTTTATTATCATAGCTTGGGTTTCCAGGTTTTTGCCCGATGGAAAATAGTGTATCTCCACTAATTGCGCTCATATTCGTCAACGATAGCCAATTACCTACGATTCCAAAATCTATCCCGAAAAGTTGAAGCATAAATGGTTTATCTTGTTGATAGGCCAACATGGCTGGATTATATCCCACTGAAAAAATGCCATCTGCCACGGTTGAATACGCACCTGCCATTCCAACTGAGCGAGGATCTCGTTTCGTTTGGCTGAAAACGAATCCAATAAGGAGAAAACAGACTAATATGGATTTACTACGATCCATTATTTATTGATTCTTTTTCCGATTATTAGAATATCCGTATTTACTTCTGACAATTTTAGCAGTTCGGCCTCCAGTCACAGAAAAATACCAGCCACTTATATCTTCCGTTTGATATTTGCCGGTTTTGGTACTAAAGGAATTCGGATCACGAATGCGAAGACGAACACTGTCTGAAATAACTGCGGGTATCCACGAAATCGAATCGATATTAACAACCTCCGACCCAATTTCAAACCAATCATCTTCGCTAGGTTCAGTTACAGTTGAATAATGAAGATCTACGGTAGAAACAGACCCGTATGTTTTCCATTTGATAAAATAATCATTACCTGAATTCAACGTCTCACCACCATTTGGATATAATATAACCAATTCATCCGGAGCTGTTTCAAACATACCTGTGTTGCTCATTCTTAAAATAAGAAATGTACTGATATCGATATAGTCATTCACAGTCAAGTAAACAGATTGGCCATTAGTCCCATTCAAGTGAAATCGAGGTGCTGTATAATGTTCACCATAGTCTGTCAGTAAGAAAAGTCTATTGGTATCAATCTCACTGGCATACGATATCACTCCCGGAGTCGCTACCTGACCAGGATGACCGACGGTGGATGTATCGCTGTAATATTCAGCCGGTTCAGGGAGAATGACTTTCAGCAAAGTGTCTACATAAGAAATGATCGTATCTTTGCCAAATGGGTTAAATTTCACTAAATACACAACACCATCGATGCAATCTTCAAAATCGGTCATAACACTAAAAATATATAAATTTTCCGCAGAGGTATCGGGGTTCAATTGTGAACATTTGTTCAATACGTAAATACTGTCTGTCACCGACCAGGATGGATCCTGTGCAGCCAATGAATCTCTAAAAATACTTAACATTTCCTGTGTGGTATCTAATGGAAATAATGTTTTATTCGACAGTAGAATAGAAATTTCTCCTGAAATGGGAATGCTGTTTGTAATTGTTGAAATCACTTGGGCAAACACAAGTGAGGAGCGAATCTTATTGCGCATATCATGGGCAAATTCTTTAATGGGTGTTTCTGTTACAGAAATAAATGTCATGGGATCCATAATCACCTCAAACGGCGCTATCATTCGATATCTACCACCAATTTTTGCTCCTCCGACAATGGTACCGCGTCCATCAATTCTGGCAGCGGAACGTACAATCATTATAGCCGGATTAAAGGAAAGTAAATCAACAATGGTTGATGTTCCCGCAGAAGGGAGTGTTGTAACACTGTCTGTCCATGTTGTCGCATTAACTGTAGCATAACTCAAAACAGTGGTACCAATTTTGCTCAAGCGAATGATTGTCCGCGTGCTGTCAGATCCATAAGTACTCGGTTTTGCAATCGTCGCTCTTACTTCAACAATGGAAGAATCACCCAGTGTATTGTACCCGATCATATCCACATCCAACTGGACAGGAAGATCAATAGAGTTGAGCATATCAAATTCAAATTGCACTCCAGTAAATGCCATTCCGGAAAATCCAGATGGCATTCCAGCGATATTTTGCGTGGAGGGTGGAAATGATTGAATAATATTTGCTTCTAATGACTCAAAGTGCAATTCGTCCACAGTTACATTAATCGTCATATTTCCCAATTCAGATCCATCAAGCGGTATCAATGCAGTTTGTTCCCGCAACCTGGCTGTTAAATCGATAACCAATTCTGACAATGCGCTGTCCGAACCTGCTGGGTTTGAAAATGTATACCCATCGATAAAAAATGTCTTATTGTATGTGGAATAATCTCTGAACAATGCTGTATCTATTTTGACTGAATCACTACCGGCTGGTGGCACGAAATTCCGGAAGTTCATGATAAAATCCATATAAAATGGATACGTACTCTTCAAATTAGATATCACTATTTCATTGATATCAAAACCAGTTCCTGTCTTAAAAATACCTGAATAAATTTCGATGTCTGATGGAAATGTAACCGGATCCAATTCGATGGGCATATCATATTCAGCAATTTCCACTACTGCTTCATCCACCCCGGCAATCCGAATCCTGATGGAAAGATTTACTTGAACAGAGTCACCAGCATTCACTGTTAAAGTATCTGTGTTATTGGTATGTGTCACCACATCAAAATCAAACAACATTCGAATAGATTGTTTTAACTGTTGATCACCAATCAATGTCCTCCTAGTAAATATCTCATCTTTAATTACTGTGTTTTGCTGGTGATCTGCCAATGTATCAGGAGCAATACTTGAACCGGTAAACATAGAAAATCGTGTACCAGTCACATCAGTTAGCATTCCATTATTTGTAAGAGCCGAATAGAAAAAGCTGCTGTCACTTATATCGTCAGCTTGGATCATCACACCGGACACTTCCGTGATGAAATCCGGCAATTCGCTTTCGTTGATAGTTGGTAGATCAATTTGAATAGCTGGAAATGTTGTGTCAAACGCTGTAACGATATCATTCCAAGTGGACGCTAAAATTTGTTTATCACTCCCGGTAGGTACAGAAAATGCTTGTCCTGAAATATCAACTAAACCACCCGGAGCAAACGGAATAGTAACATTAATGACTGTATCAATGAGAACAGTGAGGTTCGGCGAAGTGGTGGGCGTTCCTTCATATTCAATTTCAGCTCCTACATTGACTTCCAAATATGATGCATCGATAGACGTATTGGGAAGAGTATCTTCAAAAACGATCTGCATACCTAATGAATCGGATGTTGGGAAAATCTGCTCATTATCGACAATTCCATCCAGTCTATATCTTTCCTGAACCAGAGGAAATTTCAGATCGATATACCATGTGGGTATTTCAAAATCAGAAGGACTATCAAAATCACATGCATAGACGAACAGCAGCAATGCAGGAATGCTGATTTTATTAATATTTCTCTTTAGATGGTTTATCATAGACCTCGGATACCGAACATTAATCATTAATGAATGGGAAATTCATTCATTTTTAGCTATCAAACCATAAAAAAATCCACATTTTTTAATGTGGATTTTTTACCATTAAAATTTTAAATATAAGATTAATAGCGATATTCATCCTTTTTAAATGGACCATTTTTACCTACACCAATATAATCTGCCTGATCATCTGTTAATTTTGTTAATGTGACTCCTAGTTGACCTAAATGCAAATGTGCTACTTCTTCATCCAGTATTTTTGGCAACAAATAAACACCTATTTGTGGTTTATCTTTTGCGAGAGCTAACTGAGCCAGAACCTGGTTTGTAAAGGAATTTGACATGACAAAACTCGGATGTCCGGTGGCACATCCCAAATTCACTAACCTACCCTCAGACAGTAGAAAAATCTGGTGACCATCTTCAAAGGTATAACGGTCAACCTGCGGTTTGATATTTTCTTTCTGAACTGACGGATCATTGTTCAATGCACTCATTTGTATTTCATTATCAAAATGACCAATATTACACACAATAGATTGATCCTTCATTTTTTTCATATGCTCAAAGGTAATAATATCTTTATTACCAGTAGCCGTCACGTAAATATTTGCTTCCGGCAATGCTTGCTCAATGGTTTTTACTTCATAACCTTCCATGGCAGCCTGTAATGCACATATGGGATCCACCTCTGTGATTAGAACACGAGCACCAAACCCCCGCATAGACTGAGCGCAGCCTTTACCCACATCACCATAACCACAGACCAAAACAACTTTACCTGAAATCATAACATCCGTGGCACGCTTGATTCCATCAGCCAGCGACTCCCTGCAACCGTAAATATTATCAAATTTTGATTTTGTCACAGAATCATTTACATTATAAGCTGGGAACAACAGGGTTCCGTCCTTTTCCATTTGTTCTAACCGATGTACTCCGGTTGTTGTTTCTTCTGAAACACCGATGATATTTTCTGCTATTTTATGCCAGTGTCGATTGTCTTTTTCTAATACGTCTCGGAGAAGTTTTTCAATAACGATTTCTTCTTCAACATCTGTTTCAATAGGTGGAGCATCACCATGTTCAGCTACATAATTTTCGAATTCATAGCCCTTGTGGATAAGTAACGTGGCATCTCCACCATCATCCACAATTAAATTTGGACCACTCTCATCTGGAAACGTAAGAGCCTGCATCGTGCACCACCAGTATTCTTTCAGTGTCTCCCCTTTCCAGGCATACACGGGAACACCACTATCAGCAATAGCGGCAGCGGCGTGGTCTTGAGTAGAAAAAATATTGCAGGATGCCCAACGAATATCGGCACCCAGTTCTCGTAATGTTTTGATCAAAATCGCTGTTTCGATGGTCATGTGGAGAGAACCGGTTAATTTCAATCCGGCAAGGGGCTTTTCCGAACCATATTTTTCTTTGGAAGACATCAACCCGGGCATTTCTTTTTCTGATACAGAAATCGCTTTATACCCAGCTTCTGCCAAATCAATGTCAGCTACTTTATAGGGTAATTTTTCATAAATAGTGTTACTCACGAATGCTCCAATTCATTTTTAGAGACCTTTGCATAACCTCTAGCGCAAAGGTCTCTATTAAATAATGTTATGTAATTCATCTATCATATCTGTTTTTTCCCATGTGAACGCTTCATCTTCACGTCCAAAATGGCCATAGGCTGCAGTTTTTCGGTATCTTGGTTTCTTCAAGTCTAAATGGTTAATAATTGCACCGGGTTTTAATGGAAAAATTTCTCGAACTTTTTTTGTCAATACATCGTCATCCATTTTACCGGTACCGAACGTTTTGATATAAAATGACGTCGGTTCAGCTACACCAATACTGTATGAAAATTGTGTCTCACATTTTTCAGCCAGTTCGGCTGCTACAATATTCTTGGCAATGTATCTGGCCATATACGTGGCTGAACGATCTACTTTAGAAGGATCTTTTCCGGAAAATGCCCCTCCGCCGTGAGGTGCATATCCTCCGTATGTATCCACAATAATTTTCCGTCCAGTTAAACCGGTATCGGCTGCAGGGCCGCCATAAACAAAACGCCCTGTGCCATTGACGATAAAATCGTTAGTATATTTCATTTCGTTTTCTTCCAAAACGGTTTTAATTATATTATTTATTACTTCTGATTCAACAAAAGCATGTTCATTCGTTTCCGACCCATATTCTGACAACATATCTTTATGCTGTGTAGCAATAACTACTTTTGATACACCAAGAGGTCCTGAATAATTGTATTCAACACTCACTTGGGATTTCCCATCCGGGCGGAGCCATGGCATCGTACCATTCTTACGGAGTTTGGCCAAACGCTCTGTCAAACGATGGGATAAATGGATTGGTAGGGGCATTAACTCAGGTGTCTCTTTGCAAGCATAGCCAAACATAAGTCCTTGATCACCAGCACCTTGTTCTTCAAATAATCCCTTACCTTGATCAACCCCCTGGGAAATTTCCGGGCTTTGAGCATGAATACTAGTAATGACTTTTACTTCTTCATTATCCATGCCATAGGAAATATCGGTGTACCCTATATCCGTCAATACCTCTTTAACGACTCGCTCGACTTCAACAAAACCTTTTGTGGTCACTTCTCCAGAAACGACTATCAATCCTGTGGTCGCTAGTGTTTCGCAGGCAACACGTGAATCAGGATCCTTTGATAATAAATCATCTAAAATGGCATCGGAAATAGCGTCGCAAACTTTGTCCGGATGGCCTTCCGTTACGGATTCAGATGTAAAATGATATTTGCTCATAATGTTATACAACCTATTGAATTAAAGGCAAAATTTACCCTTCCTAGTAAATGCCTTCCAAACTTCTCTTGTTTGAATAAATTAAATAATGTGATTATTAATGTACATTCAACTTCTGTTTCACCTTTTTGACTCTTGAAACCATTTTGTCTACTGCACGGTCAATGGATTTTGTTACATTATCTGTTGTTTCTTTTACATGAAGTTTATGAGAAGGAATTGAAAGATTCAATTCTGTTGTGTATTCGTTATTTTCATGTAGCAAAATAATTTGGCACTGGGTGATTCGATCAAACACCTTATGAATTCGCTGCACTTCTGTTTCAGCATAACTTTTTAAGTTCTCCGGGGCATGAAAATGGCGTGCTGTAAACTCAACTACCATGAGATCTCCTTTCGGTTTTTCTGTTTAATTTTTCGGTCCTGCATTTAGAATAGCCGGATCATCAACTTCGTATTGAGCAAAGTTATTCTGAAATTTTTCAACAAGATTTTTTGCTGTTTGATGATACTCATTTATGTTTTTCCAGGCATTCGTTGGCAGAAGTGTATCTTCTCCTATTCCATTCAATTGTTTTGGTATCTGTACACCAAAATATTGATCTTTTACTAATTCCTCTGATTCAATGCTGCCATCCAGAATTTTATGGATAATTTTTCTTGTGATAGGAAGGCTTATTCGTTTCGCTCCAGAGCTGGCGCTGGCACCGACCCAGCCTGTGTTTACCAGAAAACAGGGTACATTGTATTTATTCATTTTCTCACTGAGTAATTCTGCATATTTTAAGGGATGCAACGTTAAAAAAGGACCACCAAAACAGGGTGAAAATGTTGCCACCGGTTCTGTGATACCTCTTTCAGTGCCGGCAACTTTTGCAGTGTAACCACTGATAAAATGATACATGGCTTGTTCCGGAGATAATTTAGAAACAGGTGGAAGAACACCATAAGCATCACAAGTCAAAAAGATAATTGTCTTCGGATGCCCAGACATGGCCGGTTTTCCCTGGCCAACAATAGAATTGTCAATGTAATCCAATGGATAAGAAACGCGCGTATTTTCTGTTTTTGACTTATCAGAAAAATCCACTATTCTTGTTCGTTCATCATAAACGACATTTTCCAGTAACGCACCGTGGCGTATTGCACGATAGATATCCGGCTCATGTTCCGGATTAAGATCGATTACTTTTGCATAACAACCGCCTTCAAAATTAAAAATGCCATCATCTGACCAACCGTGTTCGTCATCTCCGATCAAGGGTCTTTCCGAATCGGTGCTTAAAGTGGTTTTTCCCGTTCCGCTTAAACCAAAAAAGATAGCAGGATTTTCACCATTTTTATCCACATTTGCAGAACAATGCATTGCGAGGACACCCTTCAAGGGTAAATAATAATTCATTACAGAAAAAATACCTTTTTTCATCTCACCACCATATTCAGTACCACCAATGATTGCTATACGCTTACCTAAGTGAAAAATGATGAATGTTTTTGAATTCATTCCATATTCAACAAACCTCTGATTATAAACATCCGACGCGTTAATAATAGTAAAATCAGGTTCAAATCCATCTAATTCACCTTCCTCCGGACAAATAAACATATTGTGAGCAAAATGTGTCTGCCAGGCTTTTTTAGCAATCATTCTCACATTTAATCTGTATTTGGGATCTGCGCCAGCAAAACCATCAAAAACATATGTATTTGAATCATCTGCGTGATTATAATAATCCACTACTTGAGTATATAAATCATCAAAAATTGATTCTTCCACTTTAACATTCACAGGTCCCCACCAAAGATTATTATTAGACGAATCTTCATCTACAAAATATTTATCTTTAGGAGATCGACCGGTATATCGTCCTGTATCAACCATAATCGCACCATTCATCCCCATTTTACCTTCTTTATGCAAAATGATATCTTCTATGATACTTTCTACTGGTAAGTTTCTTATGATTCTCTCAACATCTGTTAAGCCAATTTTATCTAATCCTAGTTCTTTACCTACTGTAGTCATGTTTTCTCCTCGATTTAATCACCATGCGGATGAGCTTGCTTATGAATCTCTTTCATTTTTTCCGGTTGAATATGCGTATATATCTGGGTGGAAGATAAACTGCTATGTCCTAGCAAATCTTTCAGTGCTCTGATGTCTGCCCCCCGCTCAAGCATATGAGTTGCGAATGAATGTCGTAAGGTATGGGGTCCGAGCGATGATCCTTCTGCTACGTGCTGAATATACATTTTCACCCTTCTCTGGACTGTTCTAATCGAAATACGTTTATTTTTAGCATTTACAAAACATGGTTCTGCTCTTTCTGCAGTTCGTTGACTAATTCCTCGTTTTTGCCAGTAATATTCTAGTGAAATTTTGGCACGATTACCAAAAGGAATCAATCTTTCTTTCTTTCCTTTTCCTAAAACTCGCACTAGCTGTTGTTCAAACTGAAAATTACTAAAATTCAGTTGTACGAGTTCACTTAAACGCATTCCAGTGCTGTAAAATAATTCTAAAATTGCTTTGTCGCGAACTCCAGTGATTGTAGTCATATCAGGAAAATTCATCAGTTCATCAATCATTTTTTCATTAATGAAAACAGGTAATGATTTTGGCGTCTTCGGTGTTCGGACTTCTGTAGCCGGATTCACATCTATAATATTATTGGATAAAAGGTATTTAAAAAAAGACTTAATTGTGGCCAATCTTCGCGCAACTGTTTTACTGGCAAAGCCTTCTTCAAACTCTCTGCCTAAAAAATGACGAATGGTTTGTTTATCTATATCCTTAAATGACCAAATAGATTTACCGACGTATGAAGTAATAAATGAATAAAAGCGATCAAGATCATGGTTATAGGATTTGAGTGTATGGACAGAATATCCCTTTTCTTTTTCAATGTAGTTTTTAAAGTCGGTTATGTAAATATCCGATTTAGCCATAATGCTGAGTTAAATGATCTAACAGTGCTTGCATATCGGCAGGTAGCTCCGTTTCAAACTTAACAATTTTTCCTGTTTCAGGATGACTAAAACTTATTTCTTTTGCATGCAATGCATGGCGTCCTAATTGTTTTACTATTTTTTTAAGATCCTTCTGCACTTCGGGTAAGAATCCTTTTATTCTATTAAACCCTCCTTTGTATTTCATATCGTGCACGATTGGGTGGTGAACATGTTGACAATGGACTCTTATTTGATGGGTGCGACCTGTTTTTGGATAGAATTCCAAAAAACTCATATAACGAAAATAATTTAAAACTTTATAATGTGTTTCCGCGCTTTTTCCACCTGCATCAACGTGATAAGATGTCGGATCTTTTCTGTTACGCCTGATGGCAGCATTGATTATTCCTTCATCCTCTTTCCACTCCCCCCAAGTCAAACCAACGTATGTTTTTGATACTAATCTATTTTGAAATTGATCTGCGATGATACGATGAGCATTATTGGTTTTTGCTGTTACAATGATACCTGATGTCTCCTGATCTAATCGGTGTACAATTCCCGGTCTTAAAGGTCCGTTGACTGTCGATAATTCATTATAATGATATTTCAATCCATGCACTAATGTTCCAGAAGATTGGCCGGTTCCCGGGTGAACAATCAACCCGGATGGTTTATTTACGACAAGGATCGACTCATCTTCATGCACAATTTCTAAAGGAATATTTTCAGGTAGAATTTCTGGTATGTCTGCTTCATCAGCCATCTGTTTAATAGTAATAACATCGCCGTTTTGAAGCTGATAACCTGTTTTTACACCAGAGTCATTAACCAATATATTTATATTTTTAATCATCCTCTGAATTCGAGATCGTGAGGAATCAGCAAAAATGGTTACTAAATAGTGATCCAGACGCTGGTGATCATCGTTTGAATACACCAGTTTTTTAATATTCAAGAAGCTGTTTCTGCCTGGAGTTTTGGTTGAATAAAAAATGAAAAATATAGAAAAATGGACATCCCAACCGTTACAGAGGAATCGGCCACATTAAAAATGTACCAATGAAAATCACCAATCATAAAATCAAAAAAATCCACTACTTCACCAAACAAGATTCTATCAATTAAATTTCCAACCGCCCCACCCAAAATCATGGATAGTGAAAGTCTCATCATTAAATGGTTTTCCTTTTCCTGCCACAGATACCAAAAGAGGAAAATCGTCAGCAAAATTGATAATGTAGAAAACACATAAATACCTCCCGGGAAATTTAAACCAAAAGCCATTCCATCATTTGTTACAAAGGTTATATGAAAAAAATTCGGTATAACCGGAATAGAATCATAGAGAGAAAGGTATGAGCGTATTAGTGCTTTTGTAATTTGGTCCAGGATCACGACAATCACGCTCACCTGCAGAATTTTCATGTTAAGTTGAGTTTATCTTTTGTTTTACACTCTACACATTTAGTCGCATTTGGAACTTCGATCATTCGTTCTTCGGCAATTAGTTCACCGCAAATATTACAAACACCAAACTCTTCTTTATCAATACGTTCCAATGCCAATGAAAGATTATGATAATAATCACTTTCACGGCTCATGAGCATATAATTCTTTTCCTTTTCAAAGGAATCAGAACCTGCATCAGCCATATGAACGCTGTACACAGAATCTTGAGACAGACCAGCTTTTGGGTTTCCTTTATCTAAGAGACCTTCCTTGAGTTCTTCCATATCTCTAGTGACTTCATCCATTTTAGTTAAAATGGATTTACGAAATTTGTTTAGTTTTACTTTAGTATATTTTTTAGCCACAATTTTTCCTTTCTACGTATTCTTTCGCTCAATACTTATTGTTAATTCTTGTCCTTGTATATTTACAGTAGATTCGTATTCACCTTTTTTATTTGAACCAGTTAATTCTACCGCCAATGTCTCATTACAAAAGAATTCTTCAAATTCTTTCACCGCATTGCCTACAGGACTATGGAGTAAACCATGAATAATAATGCGATCTTCAACCGCGAAATTAGCATTTTTTCGCATAATTTGCACGTGGCGAATGAGATCACGCACCATTCCTTCCCGAAGTAATTCTTCATCCAATTCAGTTGTTAGGCCAACAATCACTCCACCATCCATTTCTGTAGTGTAACCATCTGCAGATTCCGTTTCTACAACAAACGCATCTTTTTCGAGGACCAGTGTTTCATCTTCAATTGTGATTTTAACTGACTTTTGTGACTTTAGGGACAGGACAATTTCATTTACATCCGTAGCGCTGATGGAATTTCGAATATCATTCAAACGTTGTCCGTATTGTTGACCCAAAAATGGAAGATTTGGTTTCACATTGTATCTTATCAGAGTCATTGCTGAAGTTGTTTTTTCCAACTGCTTCACATTGAGTTCTTCCAGAATCACCTTTTTATTTTCTTGAATAAATGCTTCAATGCTATCGTTTTCCGTAAAATACACTAATTTTGCCAACGGTTGACGAATTTTGAGATTGGCTTTATTTCTGGCGGATCGAGCGAGTTCAACAATCTTCCGCATTGCGTCAACTTGCTCCATTAAAGTAAGATCGATTTTTGAATCATCGACATTTGGAAAGTCGCACAAATGGACACTTTCCGGAACATTATCTACTGAATTCCTCACCAGATTCTGATAAATGTTTTCCGTAACAAATGGTAAACTGGGCGCTAAAACTCTGATGGTAGTAAACAGTACTTCGTAAAGCGTATGGTACGCCACCAGTTTATCACTATCGTCTTCCGTTTTCCAAAAACGCCGTCTGTTCCTGCGAATGTACCAGTTGGATAAATCATCTAAAAATTTATTAAAAGATTTCATGAACTTGTCTACTCTGAATGATTCATATGCTACTTTAGCCTCACCGATCATACCATGCATTTTAGAAATAATCCATTTATCCAAAATGGTCTGATCATTTGTATTATATGATGTTTTAGAAGGCGAGAATCCATCTACATTCGCATACGTAGCAAAAAATGAATATGAATTCCAAAGCTGAATCAATTTTTTTCGGACTTCATCGGCATGTTCGTAACCAAATAATAAATTGTGTTCCACATTCTGTGAAGCATACATCCAGCGCATAACATCCACACCCATTTTTTCAGCAGCATCATCAAACCAGATAGCATTCCCCCAGGATTTATGCATGTCCCGACCGGTTTCGTCTTTCACAAGAGCATGACCTAATACTGTTTTAAAAGGTGCAGTTTCCTCAAGACAAGCAGACATTGCAAGTAATGAATAAAACCAGTTTCTGAATTGGCCTGGAAAACATTCGGTTATAAAATCGCCTGGAAACCATTCTTTCCAGTAATTATTATCTGTTGTATATCCCATAGTAGAAAAAGGAACAATACCTGCATCCAGCCAGGGATTACCCACATCCTTAATACGTTCTCCGATCAAACCGGTTTTCGGATGTTTGATTTTTACTTTGTCAATCCATGGACGATGGGGAGTATGACCCTCAAATTCATCCCACCCTTCTACAGCCAGTTCCTTTAATTCTTCACGGGATCCAACTACAAAAAACGATCCATCTTCAAAGGTCCAAATAGGCAATGCTAATCCCCAAAAACGCTTTTTGGAGATCATCCAGTCGCTCATATTATCGAGCCATTCATGTTCGCGATCCTGACCCCATTCCGGGATCCATTCAATGTCGTCAACAATTTTCTTGATTTTATCGCGCCAGTCCATATTGATATACCATTCATCCACCAAGCGGAAAACGAGTTCATCACCAGACCGCCAACAATGGGGATAAATGTGAGGATAATCTTCAACATAAACGAGGAACCCACGATTCTTCAAGTCATCAATAATAGCTTGGGTCGTTTCCGGTTTCGTGGCTGTTTGGCCTTCTAGCCAACCAAATTTCTCGATGAACTTTGATTCACCATCAAGCGGTGCAATATTAACCAATCCTAGCTTTTTTCCAACTTTATGGTCTATATCTCCGCAGCCTGGAGCCATGTGAACAATACCTGTTCCTTCACCGGCAACAACGATATCATTTCCAATACTGTCTTTACCGGGATCAATCACACGATGTTGACTGACAGCAGAAGCGTTCTTTTCCTTTAATTCATCATTGATAAACGGGAAACCACCTGGTTCGTTTTGGGCATCCATCTCATCAAATGGTCCTTCATATTCCCAGCCTACCATTTCAGATCCTTTGATAGTCCCCAATTCTTCATATCCACCGTGTTCCTTGAAAATTTGAGCAATCGTCTTCAGTTTAGGAACTCCGTCTACCCATTGTTTCTTATCTTTAAATTGTTTCTCCAGACGCTGGTATTCAAGATTTTCTTTTACAAAATAATAAACAGACCCGTCAGCGGCTTTAAGTTTAACATAATCAAGGTTTACATTCACACCGACGACAACATTCGATGTTAACGTCCAGGGTGTTGTTGTCCAAATAAGTAAATATTCATTTTCCCTGCTTTTGATTGGAAATCGGATAAAAACTGATTTATGCGCTACAAGCTTCCGCCCTTCAACAATTTCCATTTGTGAATAGGACGTTCCGGACCGGCCACTCCACGGAACAACGTCATTCCCTCGATACACTTTTCCTTCGTTGAACAGCTTTTTTAAAAATGTCCAGATGGTATAATTATTTTCCTCGGACATAGTAAAGTATGAATTTTCCCAATCCATCCAATAACCAAGCCGTTTTGACTGCTCAGTCTGAACACCTGAATATTTTTCCACCCTTTCTTTACAGAGATTTACAAATTTCTCAATTCCAAATTCTTCCACATCTCGCTTTGATTTAAAACCAAGTTCCTTCTCCACTTCAATCTCAACCCAAAGACCCTGGCAATCAAACCCATTTTGATAACGCAGCTCGTGGCCGGTCATGGCCTTATATCGGTTGTATATATCTTTTAGCGTTCTACCCCAGGCATGGTGGACGCCCATGGGATTATTTGCTGTGATTGGCCCATCGATAAATGACCACTTCGGTTTGCCTTTATTTGCAGCGACACGTTTTTGAAAAATATCGTTCTTTTCCCAGAACTCGAGGATATCGTGTTCTTGTTTTACAAAGTCAACTTTTGGATTTACTTTTTCTATCATTGTCAATCAAAATTTGGGTGCGGAAATTACTCCGAATCATGAATGGATACAATTAATCATGATGTAATAATAGTGGATTGAAAAACCTGCGTACCTCTGAGGAGGCGACAAGAAATAATCTCAAACACATTAACACGATAACACTAAAACACTTCCTTTTTCTTGTCACAGTAGTGAGGTATTTTTAGTCATGGCTTCACTTAAAAATTTACTCAATGATAACGTTCAAGGAGCAACCTCTATTTTTAAAGATGCTCTAATATTGTTTTTGTCTGAAAACGATCTTGGCACCATCAAGTATGGCATTGAAAAATTAAAAGATCGATTTCCTGTTATGGGTTTGTTTGTAAACCTATGGCAGCAGATTAATACAAAGAAAACCGCAGGGGAAATTCATCATATACTGGCAGATCTTAATAACCGTCTGAATACTTCATTCAAGCAAGTAATCAAAAATGCAGAAAGCCAATTACCAAATGAGTGTCGAGCGATTACTATTTCCCATTCCAGTTATGTCAGAGAATTGATCATCAATAATAAAGAGAAAATGAATATTGTTTATTGTTTGGAATCAGCGCCGGAATTTGAAGGAAAAGAATTGGCAAGACTCCTCAAAGATAATGGAATTGATTCATGTGCTTTACCAGATACTGGTTACCAATCACAATTCACTAAGATTACACATGCTATTGTTGGGTCAGATTTAATCGGTGAACATTTTTTCATCAATAAATCCGGAACGAAGAATCTTGTTGAAACAACTATTAAGCGGGGAAAAAACATTTGGATATTGGGAGATGAACTACGCTTTGTATCAGATTATATTCCTGAAAACATTCCAGATACGTTTGAAATAATACCTATTAGGGATGAATTCAGAGTTTTTAGGTAATAACCTTTCAAAGAATGAAATCCTTACCATCAACATAGGTTGACAGATTCCGCATTTCTTTTCGCTGTGGATACATCTAATATATCCAGCTATCGGATAATTAATAGAATCCATTATAATATTTTCTGAAATTAGTAAGTTCTGCCTGCAAATATATCATTTTAATCGGAGATTCAATGAAACAAAACATTATTCTGATACTAACATTCACCTTCTTTCTTGGGGCTTGTGATATATTAAAAAAACGGCAGGATAAAATAAATCCCATACAATTGGAACCACGGAAATTTACCTCATCAAATTTACAGATTATCAAGGGAAGTGGAGATTGGAGTTCCACGCCATTCCAAATAAATTCACCACTTTTAAAAATTGTTTGCACGTATAAAAATCAGACTCCGGATAGCGATTTCGTTCTGTATCTCATAGAACAAGGAAAATCCATAGCTACTCACGGTGGGCTCCCAATTCTAATTGGGAATGATAAAAGTAAACAGGAGGCTACCGTGAAAGTAGAACCGGGGAAATATTATTTTCATATTATCGCTAGCAACATAACATGGCAATTACAGGCTTTCGAAAAGGAGTCATAGCAACGTTTCGCGAAAATTTGATAATCGTATAAAGAAATATTTTACATCTCCAAGGTCAAAAAACGAGACACATCTCCTCTTTTTACAAGGAATAAAACAGTGTTCCCTCTGGTTTCTTCATCGAGTAAATTATAAAATGCATCAATATTTTCCACATCTTTACGTCCAACACGCATAATAACATCACCCGGTCTTAATCCGGTAGAATAGGCTTTACTTCTTCTGTCGATTTCAGAAACGACCACTCCCTCAATATCTCTTTCAAGATTAAACTCTCTCCTAATGCGTGAATTAACATCTTCAACTCTGAAGCCTAAATCGGATTCATATTCTTTATCCACTTTAGTAAGCGCACGTGGGTTTTCCGGGAGTTCCTCCAATGTGATATAATATTTTTTCTTTTTGCCATCACGAATTAACTCAACAGTATAGCGTTTATCGGGAATAGAGCTGGAAACAACATTTTTTAAACGTGAAGATCCTGTAATATTCTTGCTATCAAAAGTGGTAATAATGTCACCGATTTTAATTCCGGCTTTTTCAGCAGGACTGTTTCTTACCACATCTCCAATCAGTGCACCATCTCTAGTATTCAGATCTAGAGCTCTGGCGGTGGCATCGTCTAGATCTTGTATATACACTCCGAGCCAAGAACGAATCACACGGCCCTCATTGATCAAATCATTCATAACCTTTTTAACCATATTGATTGGTATCGCAAAACCAACTCCTCGATTCGATCGTTCAAATCCTCCGGTGGCGATGGCTGCATTAATCCCTATCAATTCTCCGTTTAAGTTCACCAACGCTCCACCACTGTTTCCAGGATTGATGGCGGCATCTGTTTGAATAAAATCTTCATAATTATCATTAGAAATTATATGACTGCGACCTAAGGCACTGACAATTCCTGCCGTAACCGTATGGCTTAAATTTTCATTAAATGGACTGCCGATGGCCAACACCCATTCGCCCACACGCAACATATCCGAATCACCCAACTTAATTGCATGCAAATCGTTTGTTTGAATTTTAATAATTGCTAAATCTGATTTAGGATCAGATCCAACTATTTCAGCATCATATTCCCTCTTATCAATGAGTTTAACGGTAATCTCATCCATATTTTCCACGACATGATTATTTGTTAGAATATAGCCATTATCTTTATCGACGATGACGCCGGACCCTAATGCACGAGTTTGAAATTCCTGATCAAAGAATTCATGAGGGAAAAATTCTTCAAATGGATTTCCCTTATGAAATCGTTCTTGCTTTACTTTTTTGTTTGCCAAGATCGTAACCACTGACGGATTAACCTCCTCTGCAACATCAGCAAAGGTATTGCTGAATTGAGAAACGACTGAATTTTGTCCCCAGCCAAGTGAAAATAAAATTGTGAATGTTATTAAATATCGTTTCAAGGTAAATACTCCAATTTTAATTGTTGAATTCATTTGCTGAAATTGTATGCAGGAATGACAAATTGGTTCCAAATGAAAATGGAATATCAAACTGTATCTCTGTCACCTTATTAAACGGGTTCGGATATAATGTAAATGCATTCATACGTTATTTACTTTCAATTCAATTACATTTCTCGACATTGAAATATGAACGTGAAAACATTCATTTTATTAATAGTATTTTACGCATTTTGGATTGTGAATTTGTTTCAGCACGGAGAAAATAAATCCCGGATGGAAGATGTGTATTAAAATTCATATTTTTTATTCCTGCCGATATAAAACCTTCGAAAACAGCCTGAACATTTTGACCTAATAGATTAATTATAGTGATTTCAACAAATTGCTTTTTATCCATTGTAATCGAAAACGAGAAGTGATTATTGAAAGGATTTGGATAAGGATTACTTAAGATAAACGTAGATGGAATGATATCATCCCTTATCTGAACATTCGTCGAATCAAACCGGTAATATTGAAGCCCTCCAGCATGGGTACCGAAAATCAAGTCCGGTTCACTTTGGCCTTCTTTGTAAAAGGCTGCCGGTGCCAGGTTAATACCAATATAAGGAATATCTATTCTCAATTCAGCAATCAATTCTTCGCTGTCTAGATAAACAATCTCATACAGCTCACCTATCTTATTTCCGACTAGGATGTGTCCGTTTTCTAATACACAGGGCGATGCATTATCACCAATATCAATAGACACATAAGAAATAGAGTCAAAAACAGCAGAATCGGCAGTGCCCTGGTTCCAATAAACATGAACCATACCGTTCTTATCCCCAATAACAAGGTCATCGTCCCCATCTTGATCAATGTCGCCAAAGGATGGTGTCGCACGACCACTCAAATCAATATTAAGGAAATCTAATTCCGGATCTCCAAAAATACAAAAATATGGAGTATTCTGGTATTGGTTTATTTTGTACAGTTTTCCATTGAACTCACCAATAAACAATTCATCACCACCATCATTATTAAGATTAAAAAATACCGGAGCAAGATTGTTGCCTAAATTGAAAAACCATTTCGATCCATCACTAATAAATTCTATTTCAGCTGATGACCCTTGATTATAGAAATAATATAAACTACCATTCCAATTTGAATTCGAACTATCTCTATCTGTTCCGATCCACATTTCTACTACATTCGAATTGCAATTGGTTGTCAACGTCGGATGTGTTCCTGAAATATAATCCAAACCCGGAAGTAATCTGGATGTAACCATTTCAAAATTCCAATTTTCCGCGGTGCCATTGTTCTGAAAATAATAGAGATTGTCTAAGTATTCTATACCATAAGCTCCAGAGAGGACTCCAACAACCATATCGCCATCGCCATCTTCATCAAAATCAACAATTCTGGCAATATTATGACCGGTGGTTGCTAAAGTCACTTCTGATGGAAAATCATCAATCATCAAAGAATCATCAAAATCCGGATTAGTAGATGTTCCATAATTTTCGAGATAAAATAATCCCGGCTGATAAAAATCACCCCAGATCAAATCCAGATCATTATCATTATCCATGTCATAAAATTCAAACGCATTGGCACCATGGCGTCCCGGTGTCCAAACAATCAGAATATCTTCAAATGTGTTTGTGACTAATTCCAGTTGTGGTATGCCGTCTGCAAAACTATGTCCCTGATAGTAGGCAAGACGTCCGGCAATATCCCCAACAAAATAATCCATATTTCCATCACTGTTAATATCAGTAACGGCTGGAATAACAATTTGCCCACCATAAACAGGCAGGTTATCAATATCCATCAACTCATTGGTCACGAGATCAAACACACCATTCATATTTGACCAATAACTCACATCGTCTGTGTTTTGTGTATGACTCAATAAGTCAATATCACCATCGTCATCAAAATCATGAAAAGCATACCACGTACCTACATTAATATTCTGAAATGATTTAGTAACTAATTCAAACTGCGGTAAATAATATCCAGTATCAGGAATAACTGTTGCGACCCCTTCCCAATACTGTAGATAACCATCGCGGTCATTCACGAAACAATCTATAATCCCATCATTATTCCAATCAATAAATCTTGGATCAGGTTGATTTAAACCACCGGTAAATGGCGCTTCAATCTCCACTCCATCTATTAAGATTGGAAATGGATTTACATCACGAATGTAACCTTGGGGAAAAATATAATTCAAAAATAGAATTATTGTGCCATAGTATATTAATCGAGGGTTGTTCAAAGCATTATTAACCACATCTATTAATATCTTACTCATAATGTTCATCAAAGTTTATTGGGAGAATTATGGAAACATAAAGAATGGCTAAAGCATAGTTTGTTATTAAATAATTACGAAAAATCATCCATTATTTTCTTTAAACATATTAAGAGATTTACGACAATAATCCATAGTTAATATTAATATTTCATTTTAAATAGATTAAATAAAAGATACTGTTGATCAGTTTAATTGAAATGATAATTTAAAAATGATCTGTATTTTTTACTTAATCTTTTTTAATATCACCCGGGTTTAGTTATTAATAAATAATATATAGGAGATTTTATGACCAGTAAATCAATTACAATATTTCAATATCTAATTATGTTAAAATATACCTGATCCAACCTAGGATTGGCCAATTAGATACTTATTAAGAATGACGTTAATAAAAATCCTTATTGTTTATACTGTCTTAATTCAAGGTTTAACTAATATATATGGCCAAGTCTATCAAGATACCGTATATAGTTCACCTGATTTGGATGGTAGAATATATTATGTGTACTATTTTCAGGCCGGTGATTATTATATAAGTACAATTGATGTTAAGGGGATTGTAGGTGATTCATATACTTGGTGGCCTGACGAATCTTATATAGGAAGAGCTTATGTCAGTTTTGATATATCCTCCGTTTTATTATCTGTAGGTCAATTCCAACTTGAAAGTGTTCAATTTAATATTTACCAACGAAGTTCTATTGGAAATAACAATGATGATTTATTTCCTATTTTTTTCGATAAACCAACTTATTTGGTACCCTGTATCATGGATCATATCATTTATGGCGATACACTGGATACGACTGATTTCACTGCCGGTGATATCAATGATTTAAATACTCTTACTTCAAATATTGGTTCTATTTCGACAACACCTGATATTGGCTGGCGATCATTGGATATTACTGAATACGTATTGGATGATTTATCATCCGGCAGGGATAAAAGCCAGTTTCGAATTAGATTTTTAATACCGCATGATAATGATTTTATGCACGATGCTCTTATTTTTCTGTTAGGAAATCACTCTATATCTAAACCATATATTATTTTAAACTATGTTGAGAGTACATCGATCAATAACGATCCCTTAAAAAACTTACCTGCTAATTTTATTCTACATCAGAATTATCCCAACCCATTTAATCCTTTAACAAATATTTCGTACCAAATAAACCAATCAACATTTGTAGATATTTCAATTTATGATATCAATGGAAATCTAGTTGAATCATTGGTACGAGATAGTAAAAATCCCGGTAACTTTTCAGTGATTTGGGATGCAAATAGATTTAATTCAGGTATTTATTTTTATAAAATAACTGCCGGTGAATTTTCTGATACAAAAAAATGTTTATTAGTCAAGTAGACAAATTAAAAATATAGTTACCTTTTTTATTCTAAAACAGCTGAAGCAGTACTCGTATCAATTTCCCAAATGATTAGCCGTTCAAGTTCGTCGTATAAACTCAATTTACGTAGTAAATATGGTGGAAGAGCTCGAAACAGAAGACGAATGGAAATAGTTATTTCTGATCCGCCGCCAGGGACAATAGTCGGTAAATCTAACAAATAATTGACAATCTTCGAACCGCTTACAGGTAATGTATTATCATTCATCCAAGTCATATTTTCGACGGAAACTGCCGAGTCACCCTCGTCATTATACAATACAGTTTGGAACACATTCAACTGGGGATCAAACGCATTATCTGGATCAGTATGAAAATCATAAATGTCTCCATTTTCATCCAAATATCCAGATTTAAAAATAGTATCACCATCAACCGTTGCGAAAACTTCCAACCATAGCTGCCTTGTAAATGGAACTCCGGACGGGAAATTATGCCCAGCATTATTGGTTACAATCAATTTTATAGATAATTGTTCGGACAAATTGATGGTATCCGGAAGTGATTCAAAGAAATTCACTTCTGCAGATCCATTCAATAATTCGGCAATCGCGGGTATTAACAATTCATTTTGTGAATCTTCGAGTATCGATGTTCCCACTCCGGGGAAATAGTGGCGATGTAGATTTTTTCGTAAAGGTCCTCCCTCTGCGGCATAGCCTTCATACAAAGGCATGTGGCACGTCTGGCATTCTGTACCCATTGCTTTAAAAGCTGATCGTTCCCATTCTGAATTCGTCACCTCTGCGTCTACTCCGTTCACAGTCAGGTTATGACAATTACGGCAATATTCGGATTGATCATACCCGGCATGAAATGCGGATTTATGAAATGTGTTTTCCTGAGGGTCTTCCAGTGTACCATACCGGGTTCCATCTGTATAAAGCTTAAAATCGGCTGTTTCATAAGCCTGATCATCTGTTTGAATATCCGTGGATTCCGGTAGATGAGTTATTGTATGGCACACATCGCAGGTAACACCATCCTGGATCTGCTGAGGGAGAGTATTTGATACTGAAATTGTAAAATTCTCATGATCGGTTATTGCATCCGTTAATGCCGCAATAGGGCTGTGGCATTGTACACAAAAATCACCAAGTTCTTCGCCAACAGCCTTATGAGCTGTTTGTGAACTTCGTTGCAGAGCAAACCAAATTGGGTCACTCATTGAATAGGCATGCATAGATGCAGCCCATTCTTCAAAATAAACCGGATGACATGTCTGACAATCAGCCGCAGGTGAAAAATCCTCTACTTTAAACGTTGTTTGATAAGGTAGTTCGGTAACGGATTTTTCCTTGCCTGAGTCATCACAACTAACAATCAAGAAAAATAAGAACCCTATGCAAAACTTAGAGTATGAAGAAAAAAGTTTTAAAATTTGTCTGATTAAGGCGGGAAACGCAATGAATAGCATAGCTATTAATAAGTTTTCCAACGAAAAGCAGGCGAATTTTATACTTTTTAATTTGTGCTTTAGGTTTTGCATAGGGTTCAATAAAGGAAATAAAAAATGAAGTAACCTATCCAATCTAATGGACGATGGCCACTCCTGTGGGCATGGGGTCTGTTTCACTGGCATCACCTAATTCAATTGTGTATAATAATTTTTCATTAGTAGTATCATAAACATATGCGGAGCCGCTTCCGGGTGAAGTTACTACTAAAAGCTCACCGTCTTCAGATAATGCACAGCCATGTAGCAAATTCATAGAATCGTCAGTAAGTGTTTTTATTTCACTGGTCAACTGATTAAAAATAGTAACTGAATTAGCCATCCGGTTAACAACGAAGAGTTTTTCTCCATCGTCTGACAATTTGAGATGCCAAGGCATCACACCAGTAGTGATTGACGTTAGACTATCACCTGTAGCTGTATCAAATACCCGAACCTGCATTTTGTTCGAGCAGGAAACGTATAATCTGGAATCATCTTGGCTCAATTCCAGTTCTAGTGCATTGTAAAAGCCATCGTTTATTTCGTAGGAAGATGGCACATCTGAACCGATGCGAAAATTTTGGGGTTGATAATTCAATTCGCCAATCCTGTCGGTTTCGATTTTAAAAAAGTGGGATGCTTGATTGCTGGATACCCATAATGTTTCTCCATCTGAACTCAATGCAATACCGTGCGGTGAGTCGGCTCCAACATTAACGGTTCCGACAACATTCATATTCTGTGTATCAATTTTATGTACCAATTGCGATGAGGTGCTCAATCCCATCATGGGCATGAATCGTGAAATATAGAGATATTGACTTGTTTCATCTAATGCCATTAATGCAGGCATATTTCCGATATGAACAGAATCCACAAGTTCATCTGTTTGCAAATCAAATTTCAAAACGTATCCAGATGAAATCAAAGTACAATACCAATAATTCTGAATTTCATCAATAACGATATAATGGGGCATATCACTTGTATTGGTAAAATCCACATCGATGTATTTTAAAACTTCCCCTTCATTGATATCCAGAACCACAATTTTATCCTGACCCTGAAGAGTTACATATGCTTTATGGATGTCTTGTGGATTTCTATCATCACATCCAAAGACAACGAGCAGTATTAAAATTAAATGTAATTTTTTTATCATATGCTTTTTGAAAAACTAAATAACCACTTATCATTATGAAAACGAATCCCTTCCTTATTTATACTCACATCTTTTACAAGAAAAGGAGCGTCTAACCGAATATAAAATTTCTTACCCAAAATTGAATGAGTCAATCGTAATCCAACACCGGCATCAAACAAATAATCACCATTAAATTCTTTATCACCCTGTGAATATTTACTACCCCATATCCAACCGTCATCGATAAAAACAGCTAATTCAAGACTGATTGCTTTAATTGAAGGTTTGAAGAATATTTCAACTGAATTTGCAATGACGGATTCAGCGCCAACCAGTCCTTCTCCAAAATATCCACGGAGATTCGCATCGCCCGATAAATGATAATGGTTGCGAAGATCGACGTTTCCATAAAATGATGACTCATCCCTTAAAAACGGCTTTGAATAAAGATCTCCAGATCCTGCCCCTTCAATTGTATACCGTTCTTGGGAAGGAACACCGTTATCACTGATCATGTGACCTAAAATAGACCGATTGCGGATGCCTATTTTATTTTTACTAAAATCAAAAGAAATAATTGTATTAAAACGTGAAAATGACCAATGGGAGGCGGAACCTATAGTCGAGGCCATATCCATGTCAATATTGACATTATTCAAAATAGAAAAACTATATTTTCCAAAGATGACAGCAACCTGGCCCAAGTCGTATAAATTAGTTCTGAGTGTATCGGCATTGGTCACATAAAATCCAATAGACGAATAATGTGACATGAAATCGGCATAAGCTTCATTTAAATGATTTTTTATTTCCACACCATAGCCACTGACGGCACCCAAATCATAAGCATGAACAGAAGTTGAATAACTCTGAAAACTATGTACAGGTTTACGATTGCCTGAATACGACCAGTATATTTTGTTTGAATCTAGAGCATAATTCAGCTTGAAATTTAAATTCTCCCAGTATCCATATTTTCTACTCATCCAGATTCCAGGAATATACCCATCCAATTCATGGTAGGATAAGGTAGGCGTCCAACGCATATAATACTTATTTCGAGGGTTGTAATTAGTTTCAATCCATCGGAATTGTCTTTCACTTGGCATTCGTCCACTACTATTGTTCCGTCGATCAGCATCCAGCGTTTGTACATCAGGATCTAATACGATTGAATTTGGTTCTTCGTCCACATTGAAAACAAATGTATCTTTTTCTCTCCACAAATGATTCTTCCACCAAATGCGTTTTTTTGATCCATTCTCCATGGTTACTTCCAAAAGCTGGGGCATCTCTCTTGTTCCAAGTTTTACAATATCCACTTCGACTTGCCAACTATCATCCAGCTTTGTTTTTTTCCATTTATCGATACCATAATCAAGGACTCGAGTATTATGAAGCCAGGGATTAAAAAACCAGTCCAACTCTACCCCGCTCACATCTTCCATGGCCGTTAAAAAATGATCTTCATTGGGATGTTTCAACTCCCAGCGATCGTAATATTCCTGCATGGCCGAATAAAAAAGAGAATCTTCTAAAATATATTTTAGTTCGTTTAACATTAAGGATGGTTTAGTATAGGCGTTCATCCGATATGAACCCCCATTATTAAACATAAACGATTTGCGGCTGATAGGTTCATCGCTTCCGCTGGTTTGATAACGAATTGTCGACCATTGGGTTCGATCAAGTGCGCTGTTAAACAAACCGTGTTTTTTTACAAACGGCTTGTATCTTTCTGACTCTTTTAAATCAAAACCATGTGGACCATATCGGTCCACCAAATATTCTCTTGTTTGAAATGTTGTAAATCCCTCATCCAGCCAGGCTTCATCCGTTTCATTGTTTCCTAGGATTCCATAAAACCAGATATGACCAATTTCATGAACGATGAGCCCTTCTCTTTCGCTGCCGTTCATTACCAGCATGGGATATTCCATACCGCCGCCTTTTAAGCGGTCCGTGGTTGTCACTTGAGGATACGGATACAAACCATACTTAGTGCTTAACCATTCCAATGCTCGTTCAGATCGTTTGACTACTTTTTTCGTCCATTTTTCTCCATTCTTCTCATTGAACAATACATGAACATCAATACCATTCCAGGATCCAGACTCATATAAAAATGTTGGGGAAGTAATCCAGGCAAAATCATGAACTTGTTCGGCGTGAAATGTAACCGTTCGACGCAAGGAAGAATCGATTTCAATCTTATTGTCCTGGTATTCTTTTAGCCACTCTTTGAAATCCTTGGAAGTATCAACAGTAACTGTTTCCCATCCAGGACTTCCTTCTGTTACAAATCCTGTCGCTCCAACTGTATACCAACTTGGGACATTGATCGTCACATCGAATGTTCCAAATTCACCATAAAATTCGCCGGAGGCATGGAAAGGATCATTATGCCAACCCTTTGCATCGTACACAACCATTTTCGGATACCATTGCGCGAAATTGTATTGTTCGTCAACGCGACCGGCTCGTTCGACCTGCTCACCTACATGATGAACCCAATCAAATTTTATCGTTAATGTTTCGCCTGGCTTTAACAGTGTTGATAAATCTGCTGATAAAATTGTGTCATCCACTTGAAATGTATCTGCAAGTATGACCCCATTTTTTGTTATTGTAAAGTTGCTTACATCGATTTTACTGAAATAAGAATCCAAACCTTTGATAAAATTTGCCGCTCGGCCCAACCGTCCAAATATCTGCAGATATTCCCGATGTTTGACCGAACCTTCCTGGAAGGCGTTGGGCAGAAGATGTAAATACATATTATTTAGTTCATCAGGTGAATTATTTGTATAATGAATTATGGAACTTCCACCCACCGTATGTTCCTTGATGTCCAACTTAACGTCCATTGTATAATGAACGAATTGCTGAAAATATTCCTCTTCAGGAAATATTATAGAGGTGAAAATGAGCAGACTTGCTGCCCAATATAGGTGTTTATTCATGGGTCCTTAACCTTATTACAGGTAAGGTTTTAAATCATTATAAAATATTTTTTCCGAACGGGGTCCGAGATAACTTTTAACAATATACCCATCGCGATCAATTAAAAATGTCGTAGGAATTCCGCTAATTGGCTGACCAACAGCACGACCATAATTTGCAGTCACTTTTTGAGTTTCATTACCGCTTATATCTGTTAAAACAGTATAATTCATTTTCCATTTATCTATAAATGTAGCAATATTTTCCGGTGGGCCAGACGTAAGGGTAACGCCCACAATTTCCAATCCATCATTTTGATATTTTTCATATAATTTAACAAAGTCTGGAATTTCCTTTCTGCACGGACCGCACCAGGTTCCCCAGAAGTTTAATAATATTACTTTGCCCAAAAGATCATTCATTTTCACAATTTCTCCAGAAGTTGTTGCTAATGAAAAATCAGGAGCTAAGACAGCATTCTTCGGTCGAGTGGGTTGTTTTTTAATTTTTACACTTGAAACAGATGCTTTTTTAGTATCCGTTCCATTATTAGCATTGCATCCTGTTAAAATAATTAATCCAAGAATTGCAACAGGTGTTATTATTCGATTCATTTAACGTTAATCCCTTTATCTAAAAATATTAAAAAATCTTCTAAATTACGTGTCATGCCCGGGAATTTACCCAATACGTCATCTTCTGGGCTTAATAACACATAAAACGGTAATGCTGCTGTTCCAAACCGATCAATTTCGTATTGTTGTTTTTCCCGATAATTCTCTCCGCCGTCTGTGTACAACCTTACTAGAATATATTTTTCAAATCTTTTTTTGACATCATTTTTTGTGAAAATATTTGATTCCATCCAGCGGCAATTGGTACATGTATAACCAGTGAAATCTACAAATAAATTTTTCCCTTGGATATTCGCTTCAACAAACGCCTTATCCAAATCAGTAAACCATTGTTGTTCCTCTCCGCCATTTGCTTCCGAAATTAATCCGACTTCTTCTGTAAGTTTTGGCGGAAGATAGGAATAAATCAAGCCATGGATTGGCCGACCAAACAGACCTGTACCCAGATACAAGGCAAATGTTATAAAGAAAATACTCAACAACATTCTTGGAACGCTTATCATTTCCAACTTTGAATCGTGCGGTAATTGAATTTTTCCCAGTAAATACATACCGGTGAAAAACATTAATATTGTCCAGATTGACAGTACTGAAATATGAGTAAAAATTTGCAAATTCCAAACTAGATCAGTATTACTGAAAAATTTGAATGCTGCCGCCAATTCCAGAAATCCCATAACAACTTTTACTGAATTGAGCCAACCGCCGGATTTAGGTATATTGGCTAAATATTGCGGAAATAATGCCAAAAAGAAAAATGGCAGTGCGAACGCAGCGCTAAAAATGATCATTCCCAGAGCCGGCCAAAACCATTGCCCCTGACTTGCAGCAACAAGCAACAGTCCAACAAATTGAACAGTACATGTAAATGAAGTCAACGTAAATGTGACCGCCATGAAAAGTGTACCTACATATCCGCCCCTGCCTTCTTGCTTTGCTGCCAACTGACGTAAACCGGATGGTAATTGAATCTCATACATACCAAACAGCGAAAGAGCGAAATAAGTAAATAAAGCGCCGATGAATAAATTAACCCAAGGATTTGAAGCCAACTGATTTCCACCTGATGCGCCAAGCGTTATTGCCAGTATCAATCCTAAAAGAGTAAATGTTCCGATAATACCAAACACATAGACTGACGCCTGTTTGATGGGTTTTTGATTTTCCTGCTCACCTTGATGGATAAAGTAAGAAATAGTAATAGGTATCATAGGAAATACACACGGCGTTAACAATGCTAAAAATCCCATGGAAAGTGCCAGAAAAACAAATGGCCAAAAACCCTGACTAATTGCTGCATCCAAATCGATATTTCCGCTTGAATCTGTAAAGGAGGCGGCAACGAATTGTATATGATCTTTGCGTGGGTTTCCTGCTTCGATTATAATCGGAACATCCACCGTCACATCTTTAGGTGGATAACAGATTGAGGCATTGCATATCTGATAATTGATTGTAGCAGATAAATTAACCTTCCCCGGCTTAATATTACCATCCAGTTGCACTGGAATATTATAATGAGTTGTTCCCACATGATAACGCGTAACTGTTCCAAATCCTTCGTCAAATTTTTCAACCGGCTTCGGCTCATCAATCTTTCCCTGACGCGAAACAGCGTCACCAGAAATCGTGATGGACGTGGCAATCGGTCCCTCGCCGGCATCATTTAATGCATAGATATGCCATTCATTATCCATTGTAGCAGTTAATTTTACATGGACGACTTCACCAGCCCTGGCAGACTCTTCAACAGTTGCTGTAACAATGACCGGGTTTTGGAATTGTCCCCACAGAATAGTCGAGAACGTTAGCAAGAAGAAAATGTGTATTTTTTGTTTCATTTTAGACGAAGAAAGTAGTTTCATTAACTCGTTAACCCCAATTTATGTTTCAATGAATAAAATATACTATTTCTTCGATTTAGTTCATTTTTTAATTCACCGATAGAAACTGAAGCAGCGTCTCTCCCACTTTCGAGAAGTATTTTAAATTGATCAAACCGTGACCAGTGTAATCCCCCAACAGAAGGTTTAATTACAAAATCTGCTTTTTGTATTTTAGATTTTGCTAAATAGCTATTTGTAATCTGATCTGATCGTGTCAGAATTTCGTAGATGTTTTTAGTTTTTAATTCTTTCAAACTGTCTTTTGTAATACTAACTGCAATAGAAAAATCAACGTATTTTTTTAAAATTTCCACAGGAATAGGATCAATGACACCTCCATCAACCAGAATCTGTTCGTCATGTTCTGTAGGTTCCACAAATCCTGGAATGGATGAACTTTGCACGATAGCATCAATCAAATCGCCTTGATCATAGACAACTTGTGTTCCATTTTGAATATTCGATGCAGTAACACTCAATGGAATTGATAAATCTGCAAATTCATAAACGGGAATTAGAAATTCAATGGCTCGTTCAAGTATTTCTCGTTTAATAATATACGATTTTTGTTGAGACATGATTAAAACAATACGATCACGTACGAATTTAGTCAATTGCCCAACGGCTGAATCCGGGCGATCTTTTTCCCTAAATCGCTCTGTACCCATATCATGAAAAACGTCCGATTCCAGGAATTCCATAAAACGATTTTCGATCCAATCCGGATCCTGATTATATGCATACATGCCGCCAATGATCGCACCGGCGCTTGTTCCAGCTATATGATCAATACGTATTCCATTTTCATGAAGGACCTGTAAAACACCAATGTGAGCTGCGCCTCGGGCTCCACCGCCGCCTAATGCTAAACCGACTGTGGTTTTCATTGCCCTAGCGCCTTACTCCGAGCCATAATAGAGATGTTCATTTCAACTTTATCCAATGGGTTATCCTTTTTATCTCTTGGAGCATTAACGATCTCTTGAATGACTTCGAGGCCGGAAATAACCTGGCCAAAAACAGTATACAGACTATCTAATCGATAAACAGGTGCGGCACAGACGAAAAATTGACTTCCGGCGCTATTGGGGTCTTGTGAGCGAGCCATGGATAAAGCGCCGGTCACATGCTGTTTGTCATTAAACTCTGCAGGCAGCATCCAGGTGGAATCATTTGCATCATCGCCAACACCGTAATATTTCGCAGCGTTTCCGCCAATACCATCATTCGTTCTATCGTCATCTCTGGAATTTGGATCACCGCCCTGGATAACAAATCCTGGAATAACACGGTGGAAGGTCGTTCCATTAAAATAGCCATTCTTGGCATGGATATTGAAACTCTCTACATGCTTTGGAGCAACATCCGGGTAAAACTCCACTACCATATCACCGAATCGTGTAGAGATTACGGCAACATCTTCATCTTTTGTACATGAATTCATTATCAATATTCCTATCATTAGTAATGTTAAATGTTTCATTTTAAACTCCTGCTACCTGGTTTTTTAATGGGAATCTGTTTCAAATCTACCGGAATTTCGTCAGGGGCGTAACTCACAGTTGTCTGGGTAGTGACAGCAAATTGATTTTTGTGTAAATAAACGTTTCCTCCGCTTCTATCTACTACTAATCCAACGCCGACTACCTCACCTCCAAACGTTTCAACTACATCCATCACTTCTCTCACTGAACCGCCGGTAGTTACCACATCTTCCACGACTAAAATTTTCTCACCGTTATTTATTGAAAAACCCCTTCTTAGTGTCATTTTTCTATCCTGACGTTCTGCGAAGATTGTTTTCACACCCAGCTGTCGCCCTAGCTCAGTTCCGATAACAATTCCACCCACTGCAGGTGAAATGACTGCATTAATCTCTATTCCTTTAAAGTAATTAATAATAGTTTCAGCAAAATGAGAAAGATGTTCGGGGTGTTGTAATACTTTTGCACATTGAAAATATGTTGTGCTATGACGTCCTGACGTCAAGATAAAATGTCCTTCCAATAATGCACCAGTTTCTTTGAAAATCTCTAAATATTTATCCAAGGATCATTCTCATTTTTTCCACATAATCTTTTGCCGCATTATGAATTGCTTCCTCGCTTTGATCCCCGGAAAAACTAATTCCACGAGATACATTGATCAAAGCGACACCGTTTGTATTTCCGGCTGTGAGACTTGTCTCGAGGTCACCGCCTTGTGCGCCAACACCAGGAACGAGCAGGGGCAATCCCGGTGCATATTTACGAACCAATTTAATTTCCTCCGGAGCTGTCGCTCCCACGACAAGGCCAACATTATTATTCCCATTCAGACCCACACAATATTCAGCGACTGTTTCAAAAAGGCGTATACTATTTCCTTTCAAATTTTGTAGATCGCCACCAGATTTATTTGAAGTCCGACATAAAACAAATGCACCTTTTTCAGGATTTTGAATAAAAGGATCAATGGAATCCCTGCCCATGTAGGGATTCAGCGTAACTGCATCAAAACCAAAATGGTCGAATAAACTAATGGCATACTGGTTTGCTGTATGACCAATATCTCCACGTTTGGCATCGCCAATGGTAATGGTGCTATTTCCAATGTAATCCATCGTTTCTTCCAGCCAGGTAAATCCTTTACTTCCCCATCGTTCAAAAAAAGCCAGGTTCGGTTTGTAGGCCGCAGCAAACTCCCGTGTGGCATCTATAACCTTTTTAGTGTGATCTTTGAGTTCAACTAGTGTTGAATTCACTTTGAACAGATTCTCCGGATTGATATCCAAGCCAACGCAAAGCCATGATTGTTTTACTGCAATGTGATCAGAAAGTCGGGAATTGAAGGATTTCATTGGCGGCAAATTTACCGCTATAGATACTTGGTGAATAAAGATTTTTAATAAAGATTTTCAAAGTTTCCGGACTTTGAAATGGAGGTTAGAAGACTTCCAACTATCTTTTTAAAAAACTTTATTTATATTAATCATATTAATACTTATTGGCAGGAAGGTAATTTTTTCTGTTGAATAATTTTGGTTAAATTACACTTCTCTTTTTGTGAAAAATTTTTAGGATTTCAACAATGAAAATAGCTATCAAATATTTATCATTTCTTTTGTTAACCACTACCTTCCTTCCCCAAAATCACGATTACAAACATCAATCTGTTACACACAGATTCAGCGATGCCGAACAATGGGCAAAGATGTTTGAAAACCCGGAAAGAGACGAATGGCAGAAACCTGAATTTGTTATTCAATCCATGGGCATTCAACCCGATGCTATCATCGTGGATATTGGTTCAGCAACAGGATATTTCCCTGTTCGGTTCGCAAAAGTTGTTCCCTATGGAAAAGTGATAGGTGTTGACGTTGAAAAGGACATGGTTGATTACTTGAATAATCGAGCCCAGAAAGAAGGCCTGCATAATCTTGTTAGCATATTAGGAAAATATCATGATCCTAAAATTCCTGAACAAGCCGATTTTGTGTTCATCTGCAATACCTATCATCACATTGATGATCGAGTAGTTTACTTTAAAAATATCAAGAGTAAATATAAACCAGGCGGTAAATTGGTTATCGTTGATTTCAGGAAGGGTGATTTACCTGTTGGACCTCCTGATGAACATAAATTATCACCAGAAAATGTGATTAAGGAATTGGAAAAAGCCGGTTATGTAATTACCAATCATCAAAAGGATCTTCCTTACCAATATATACTAACATTCGGACTGGGAGATTTTTAGTCCAACATGAAACAGCTTACCTTGGATATTCAACACCATTCCAAATCCCGCATCATTGCTTCGTCAGGTGTTTTTCAGGTGGAACTTATGGAACACGTTGGCGAGGATGATTATCCCCAACTCATAAAAATATCCGAACATCTTGCGGAGGATTATGGCGAAAAGGCTGTCCTTTCCAAGAAAACCATCCATAAATATTTTAATAAACCAACGTCCCTCCCATTTATCGCTCGTTTCCGAGGTGAAATTATTGGCTACATCATCGGGGTTGCTATTGAAGATCTTTCTTCCGAACCCTGGGCACGATTGGATGAGAATTTTGGTAAACACAATACACTGTATTCATACGCCTTTGTCATCATGGACAAATACAAAGGTAACGGTTATGCCAAGATCCTAAAGCGAGTCTTTCTAAGCTGGGCAAAAAAACGTGAGGGTATTCGCTTCATCACAGGTCATGTAAAACTAGGTGTATCCTCAAAATTCACAGGGGACATTAAGATCTTCAACCGAGTTGACAATTGGCAAGGTACTGGCATGACCTTTGAATATTATCGCCGGAACCTGGGACCTAAACCGGATTTCACGCAAACACAGAATCCGCCGCTGGCGAAGACAATATAATTATTCATCACCATTTCAAACCTAGAGCAAAACAAAAACGGAAATATAGATTTTATATTAAGGGTTTATCGTAATAACCAGTACCTCTGTTCATTGAATGCGTAGATCGTGAGCCTAAAACATACCCTCTCTGTAGCCATTTGCTTTTCTTTTCAACGCCTTAATAAACTCTGATATAAAAAGTACTTGTCATCCTGAACCCGGTGGTAACCGGTGAAGGATCTCAAGTGCTAATTTATTAGCAAACTCTTGAGATTCTTCTTCCGACACTTCGTGTTCGGAATCAGAATGACATGTTTTTTATTTTTTTAGGTACGCATTATTGTGATGAACCATATTCAACAAAATGCATCCGGAGGTCCGAGCAGCCATTCATTGATTTCTATTTTGGGATAATAAGGGGTATAATATTTCTTTTCTCTTTTCGATAAGTCCTGAAATCACTATCCAGCGTACAGATAACGCTGTTTGTTATTTGTTCAGACATTCTGACCAAACAACTATCTGCAAGAGACATGGGAACGTCACTATATTTTTTTAACAGGTAATTAACAGCATTGATTTCGTCATCCAAATGGAATTGAATTTTTATTAAATCACGCTCAATAAGTTCAATCATTTTAGCTGTGCCATTATTAATATACTGCATTAAAAATAATGATTCGGATAAAACAGATTCACAGGTATAGAATGGCGGTTTTAGTTGAGAAAATTGATTTATTGCCCAAGAGTGATATTGATCCGATTTATTCAAAAACGCCACTATCGGACCAGAATCTATAATGACTTTTTTATTTACCATAACCATCTAAATGGCTTTTATTGGTAGATAAATCTGATGGGCCAGCTACACTGCCCGCTAAATCTTTGGATAAATCCAAAAATGATCCTTTTTTATCTAACTCATCGTGCGAAAAATATTCTAAAAGAGCACTTCGAACAATTTCAGAGCGACTGATACCTTTTTTTTCTGAAATCAATTTTAATTTTTCTTTGATAATATCCGGCACTTTTAATGTTAATGTGTCCATAATTTGTTCCTTAACGGTATTACTTAATAGACAATATGGTAATACCTATTGGTCAATGTCAACAAATATTTCATAATATCGTGTATTTCTGTGAGAAAATCTGTATAACTGCCGCCCTACTTCAACTGCCGGATCCTTTGGTTATTAGCTTTTTTAGTCTAAAGAATCAATTTTATAGGCTTTGATTCTTCCAATATTCTTATACATTGAAAATGTTTAACTGGACCCTAACCGGCTACTACTCATCAATCACCATTTATCCATCGTAACAGAGTGTAGATGGACCAGTGACTACTCTACTGCTAATCGCTCACTACAACTTCAATTTCGATATCAAGTAAGTCCCCCACTTTAATGAAAAATGTATCTCCGGTAATTAATTTCATAGAATACTTCTTAACATGAGCTGCTATTAAGGCATCTGGAGTACTCATTGAAAACCCTTTTTTAAACAGAGAATTGCGAAATAGTCCAGCTCGTTTATAATCTTCATATTTAATAGGCAAATAGGTTAATCCTAACAACATTTTCTCTATTTGTTTTTGGTGTTTTGAGATATGTGCACCCGATAATAGCTCGGTGAGTACAATACCGTTATAATAGACAATTTTTTGACGTACTGCAGTAACAATTTCATCCTTGTTGGAAAAGGGTCTTCCTTTCAAATAATCTATTAAAAAAGAAGTATCAAGAAATAGAGGGTTCATTCACCGAACCGGGTTCAATTATTGATTCTTCCTGTTCTCTCCATTTTCTTACGGTATCAGTCGACACAGGATAATTAGTTATAGAACCGAAAGAATCAATAAAGGATTCTATGTGAACATTGGATATTAATTCCTTTAACCCTGCTTCTATCACTGCTTTTTTTGTTTTAAAACCAGTGACTTCCATGGCACCTTCAATCAAGGATTTATCTAAATCTAATGTCGTTCTCATAATAACAAATTATGCATACATCATGCATATATCCAATGCATACTTAATAATCCTTATTATTAAAAAACATACTTACTCCAACAAGAGCGATTACAGAGCATAAGATGGCTGGTAACACCTCATCTACGGATCCATAAATTCCCTCTGGAAGCCACGTCCAAAGACCTGGAGCTTCTTTCCATAGAAGAGTAATGAACGCACCAGATAGGATAGATGCCACAGCTCCCTCCTTCGTTGCTCCTTTCCAAAATAAGGCTGCTACAAGTGCCGGGGTAATAGCTGCACCATAAATAGTATAAGCGTAGAGAGCTCGTTCAAAAAAGCCTTCTGATTCAGCAAAACCCTTGGAAACAATGAATGCGACGATACCCAAAGCAAGTACAAGCAGCCGGCTTAGAAGGACAATCTTTTTTTCCGATGCATTGGGATTAATATAATTCAGATACACATCCCGCATCAGAGTAGTAGCCGGCACAAGCAAGAATGAGTCGGCCGTGGATATGATTATGCCAACAATTGTGGTCATCATAATAGCACCAAGAAACGTCGGCAGAAGACTATGGGCAGCGTAAATCAGTACATGCTTTCCTACTTCCGCATCCGGGATCATGGAAGCGCTTACCCAGGCGGAAGCAATGATGAGTAATTCTATAATAAGCACAGCAAACACAAGAATGGTCGTAGCAGACTTAGCTCCTTCGGCATCTTTACTGGCAAAAAAGCGCTGATACATATTAGCATCCCCAAGTACCAGTAAAAAAGGAGGCAAACAGAAATTGATAATATCCAGCCCCGAATACACTCCAAAGAACTGCATGTGCTGGTCTTTGCCCATATTGGCAAAAGCCACTTCCATTCCGCTCCAACCGCCGGCTTTAAACCACAGAATAGGAAAGGCAATCAATAGGGAAACAGTCATAATAATGCCATTGCCTACATCTGTATATGCCACGCTAACCAACCCCGCCAACATTGTATAAGCAATAATAAACACGACAGCTATAATAGTGGCCATCTCCACAGAGATCAATGCCTGGCCCGATGCATCCGTAAGAATTGTGGATATTACAGCACCACCGGCATTGTATTGATAACTGACAATAACCATATAGGCCATGACCAAAGCAATAACGCTCAAAAGGCGAGCGGTGGGGCCGTAACGATCACCAATAATTTCCGGTACGGTGAATTTTTCAAAGCTGCGGACTTTACCAGCTATCCGAGTTAGTAAAATAATTCCTAATGTTCCACCAATAGGCAGAATAAGCGCTGCCATACCCGTTTCGTAGGTCTTCCCGGCATTGCCCAAAATGGATCCGGTTCCTATCCACGTGGCTAACATGGTCCCCACTAATATCCACGGTGATAGAGTCCTTCCTGCCACAGCAAAATCGGCTTGAGTTTTGATCTTGTTGGATTTGTAGATCCCGACACCGATAAGTGTGAAGAGATAGAGAAGTATTATTACTAAATAAATCATTTTATACTATCATTCTGAGCGCAGTGAAGAATCTAAAGTGCAAACAGACAATTAATGCTTTAGATCCTTCAGTCACTCTGCACAATCAGGATGACGTTAGTCATCAATCATCATTTCTCGGATGTAGCGGATGGGAATGGAACCATAAGATAGCAGTTCCTCATGGAATTTTTTCAAACGGAATTTATCGCCTTCCTGCTTTTTGTAATCCTCCAACAATTCCATAAATAAGAAATACCCGGTGAAATATGTGGAGAGTTGCGTCGATGTCAACTGAGCGCGGCGCCACTTCCCTTCTGCTTCCGATTCTTCTTGGAATGTTTCATTAATCATGAAATTTAATGCTTCTTTTTTTGTCATCCGTCCGGCATGAATCTTTTGGTCGATGATGGCATTGGCAATACCCCGGAGCTTCCATTTTTTCTCCACCAAACTATAGCGTGGGTCTCCATCGCCCAATCCGGCATCCACCATCATGGATTCTGTATAATGAGCCCAACCTTCGATCATTACCCCGCTGCCGAAAACTGCCCTTACCAAAGACGGATGGCGATTGGCATAATATAACTGTACATAATGCCCTGGTAACGCCTCATGTATGGATAGGATTTTCATGGAAATTGTATTGTATTCCTGTAGAAACGATTCAGCCTGTTCATCAGTCCAGTCTTCCGGAATGGGGGAAACATTATAAAATGTGGGTAGGTTGCTCTCTAATGGCCCTGGTGATTGTAACGACGCACCACTGACACCTCGCTGATATTCCGGTGTTTCCCGGATTTCCAGGGGTTTCGAATCATCAAGGGTAAGTAAATCATTATTCTTAATAAACTGTACCAGTTCATGGATGGATTCACGGGCTGCAGCCACAACTTGATCCCGCGGAGCATGATCTTCTGCAATGCGATCCAGCACCTTTCTGGTCATTTTTAATTTATTCTCATGGGAGTCTGTTTGTGGTGTTTTATCGAACCATTCAGTGTATAACGATTCAGTTAAAGCAAACATTTCATCTTGGACAACCCGTAAATGACCTTCAGCCTTGGCAAAAACTTCTTTTGCTGATATTCCTTCCTGCAATGTATGAAATAGTTTCTTTTCATATAAATCCGGGCCGAGTCTGAAATTCCGAAACGAATTATCATTTTGATGACTTTCCAAGAAACCAACAAATTCATCAATAGCCTGTTTGGCTAATTGGGCGTTATGCTCAAAATTCTTACGGTAGTCATCTTTCAACAGGGATGCCATTTCGGGTATAGATGAACTAAACATCCCCGCCAAACCTTTTGCTTGTTTAACGGCCGTTTCTAAATGAGGTTTAGGAAATTCAATTAAATTCTCTTGTGCTTGTGACAAGAATTCAGATGTTGCCAAAAAACGTAGAGATAAATTCTCCGCTCGTTTTTCAATCGGGGCAAAATCATATGCCAACAGGCTTTCAAATGCATACCCCAGACTCCACAAATAATCCAATGGATTCCATGAAAAGCTCTTAAGTTCATCCAAGTTAAATAAACTGGATTCAATCATATCAATGAGAATCTGCCGGTCTATGCGGTCATTATCATTCAGTTTTCCACCATCAATTTCTTCCAGATCAGCTTTGAAGTTGATTAAATGCTGGAATTCTGAATTTCTGACATTGGGGCTAATATCAGGCAATTTATCATCGTAATCATGGATGCCAATCCATGTGGCCGTCGTTGGATTATTAGCAAAATACCAATCCATAAAATCATCACGGATGGTATGAAATCGAAACGTACCCGCATTCATCATAATAAAATAAATGGTTAATGCCACAAAGGCGGTGATGAAAATAACGTATTTTAGTGGAGTTTGGCCCATCTTCCTGCTGTGAAATTAATTTCAGAGTTTGCAAATTCCTACAGTGCCATGCAATATGTTAAAACGATATGTGTTATACTGTGCATACTCACTTTCGCGGCGTGCTCAGGTAAAGGGAGTGAGAAAAAATTGAACCGTTTAGCCAACGAACAAAGTCCTTATCTCCTTCAGCACGCCGATAACCCGGTAGACTGGTTCCCTTGGGGAGATGAAGCATTTGCCAAAGCACACGCAGAGGATAAACCTATTTTTCTCTCTATCGGCTATTCCACCTGTCACTGGTGTCACGTCATGGAGCGTGAATCATTTGAGGATGACAGCGTAGCCAAGTTGATGAATGATTGGTTCGTCTGCATTAAAGTGGATCGGGAAGAACTCCCGGAAATTGACCATGTGTATATGTCTGTCTGTCAGGCTATGACCGGCAGCGGTGGTTGGCCCCTTACGATTATTATGACGCCGGATAAAGAACCATTCTTCGCCGGTACGTATTTCCCCAAAGATCGTAGAAGCAATAGACCCGGCATGCTCCAACTCCTCCCCATGATTCATGATACCTGGACAAATAAACGTGCTGAAATTTTTAAATCAGTTGACCAAGTCAAATCATATCTTGTCCGTTCCAACACGCGGGAGTTAGGCAAAGGAATTAGTGAAACAATACTTGAGACGGCTTATGATGATTTTGTAAAACGCTTTGATAAAGAAATGGGCGGTTTTGGAAGGGCTCCAAAATTTCCTTCACCCCATAATTTGATTTATTTACTCCGTTACTATTATAACACAAAAAATCAAAATGCTCTGCTCATGGTTGAATCAACATTAAAAAATATGCGGTTAGGCGGTATTTTTGATCATATTGGTTTTGGATTCCATCGTTATTCGACTGATAAAAAATGGCTTGTTCCTCACTTTGAGAAAATGCTCTATGACCAAGCATTACTGGCCATGGCGTATTCAGAAGCATACCAGATTACCAAGAATGAATTCTACGCACGAACAACTCGAGAAATCTTCACTTATGTTCTCCGGGATATGACCAGCCCAAAAGGCGGATTTTACTCTGCGGAAGATGCCGATAGTGAAGGTGAGGAAGGAAAATTTTATATTTGGACAGATAAAGAAATTATTGATGTTCTTGGAGAGAAAGATGGCTTAACATACAACTCCATTTTCAATATAAACCCCAACGGGAATTTTCATGATGAAGCATCTGGGCTGGAAACGGGTCATAATATTCTCCATTTAAAAAAACGAGTTAAAACCATCGCTTTAAACATGGATATGACATCAGATGAACTGTATGTAAAGATCGAAAACTGGCGACAAAAATTGTTTGAAACACGTGAGAAAAGAATCCATCCTTTAATAGATGATAAAATACTCACAGATTGGAATGGGCTTATGATCGCCGCTCTAGCTAAAAGCAGTGTTGCTTTGAATGATCCCACGTATACTCAAGCTGCACAGAAAGCCACTGATTTTGTATTGAAAGATTTAAGAGGCGACAATGGTCGTTTGTTCAAACGTCATCGCAATGGAATTTCTTCCCTGGACGCTCATCTAGATGATTATGCCTTTATGATCTGGGGACTGTTAGAACTGTATGAGGCTAACTTTAATACCGCAAACCTCGCTGCGGCCATTGACCTAGCTGAAATCATGATAATGGATTTCTGGAATGATGATGCCGGTGGTTTTTATTTAGGCGCTGATCATGCTGAAAAGCTTATCGTCCGATCCATGACATCTTATGACGGCGCCATTCCTTCAGGTAATTCAGTAGCTGTTGGAGTATTAAATAGACTAGCACGAATAACCGGTAATATGGATTTATTGGATAAAGCAGACAATATACTGCGGACTTTCCAACGGGATTTGGATCGCATTCCCTCAAGCCACACCCACATGCTAACGGGCTATATGTTTGGGTTGGATGCTAAAGAAGTGGCTGTGGTTGGAGATCATAGTACTGAAACACAAACATTCCTTCAATCAATCAGCCACTCTTATAACCCCAACCGGGTTATATTATTTAAAAATGTAAATGAAACAGATATATCAAAAGTTGCTCCTTGGACAGAAACTCAAACGATGCTTGAAGGAAAACCGACTGCTTACGTCTGCAAAAACTTTGCTTGTAATCAACCCACGAATAATCTTGAATTGGCTTTGAAGCAGCTTGAAGAATAAACCTCTATCAGAACAATTGGGCTCTGCCCTGGCTAACATTCAAGATCTTTTTGATACAATTGCCAAAGTCTTCTTTAAACGATTGAAAGATAAACCGGGGACAGGTTTCTTTTCTAAAATCGGTGACTCCTATTATAAATCCTATGAGGATGCAAAACGGAAAACTGAAGATTGACCATTTGTGCACTGATAGGTTCAGGCTAAATTCCCCGCCTTATGATTTTAATCTGGAATCAAAACGTATGATTGAACCAAATATTTCTGTTCTTGGGATTGACATGGGCGGTACAAAAATAAAAGCCGGTCTAGTCAAAAATGGTTTACTGGAAACAACCCAAACAACTACAGCAAATTCATCCGGTACAGAATCTGAAGTATTAGAGAAACTATTTGAGTTGATTCATCATTTCGATTCGAATAAATATTCCGCTATCGGAGTAGGTGTTCCCAGTGTGGTTGATATAAAATATGGAATTGTGTACAACGTCCAGAATATCCCGTCGTGGAAGGAAGTCCATCTGAAATCAATCTTGGAAAACAAGTTCAATGTTCCTGTTTTCCTAAATAATGATGCTAACGTTTTCGTTTTAGGAGAAAAGTATTTCGGTAAAGGAAAACCCTATGACAATATTGCCGGTGTGACACTTGGGACTGGATTGGGCACAGGGTTAGTATTAAACGGTCATTTGTTTTGTGGTAAAAACTGCAGCGCTGGAGAATTTGGAAATATTCAGTACGAGGATGGTGTTATTGAAAACTACAGCAGTGGCCAGTTTTTCAAAAACGACTGTGGTTTGTCCGGTGAAGAAGTTTTCAAAAAAGCCAATACCGGGGATCAAAATGCATTAAGAATATTCAGTGAATATGGCTATCATCTGGGTAATGCTGTGAAAACCATTGTTTATGCCGTGGATCCGGAAATCATTATATTTGGTGGTTCTGTGGCAAAAGCATTTGAATTTTTTAAAGAAAGTCTTTTAAAACAATTCCACACACTTGTTTTCCCTAAAACGGCAGAAAAACTGATCATCACAGTTTCTAATACAAAGGATGTTGCAGTTCTGGGAGCTGCGGCACTTTCGTATGAAAATGGATAAAATCATTCCAACACCTGAATTTATTTGATCATTTGCGAACTTACTAGTTCAGGCTAAATTCCGCGTCTAATGAAACGATACTAGTATACATAAATGTTTATAATTCTAACTATTAACTAAACCAACACACTGATTATGAAAAAACTGAAACTTCACTGGCGCGTATTAATTGCCATGGCTTTGGGTACTATTTTTGCCCTGATTTTTAAAGAAAATTCCCTTTTTGTTGCACCGTTAGGAACAATATTCATGCGTTTATTGAAAATGATCATCGTTCCGCTAATTCTCTTTTCCATTACTTCCGGAGTTGCCAGTTTAGGCGACAGCAAAACATTAGGACGAATGGGAGCGAAAACATTTGTATACTATTTTGCAACTTCCATTTTTGCCATTCTTGTCGGATTATTTTTAACCAATATCATCCAGCCTGGGGTAGGTGTTGAAATTTCCAGTTCAGTTCAATCATTTGATCCAAGCTCTTTGCAAAAACCATCATCTCTTGGGGGAATTATCATTCGTATGATTCCGCTAAACCCGATTTCAGCCATGGCTAACGGAGATATTTTAGGTGTCATTTTTTGGTCAATCGTTTTTGGGTTTGCAATTACACGACTATCTGGTCGACCCCAGGAAATGCTGACTCATTTCTTCGACTATGGCTTTCAAGCCATGATGAAACTCACACATGGCATTATTGCACTTTTACCCATTGGCGTTTTTGGATTAATTACAAAAGCGGTGGCCACAACCGGTTTTGAATTGTTTAGAGCAGTCGGGTTATATATGATCACAATCTTGACAGGTTTGATGATACACTGGTTGATAACGCTACCTATCATTTTCTATCTGTTCACACGCATTAATCCAATCAAGCATTTCAAAGCAATGGCTCCGGCGTTTATGACAGCATTTTCTACTAGCTCGTCTGGAGCAACTCTTCCTGTTACAATGGATTGTGTTGAAAATGAAGTGGGCGTTTCGAATAAAACAACTAGTTTTGTACTACCCTTGGGTGCAACCATTAATATGGACGGAACTGCATTATATGAATGCGCTGGTGTTTTATTTATTGCCCAGGCAATCGGTTTCGACCTGACTATTGCACAACAGTTTGTTATTGTATTGACTGCCTTTTTAGCATCGGTGGGCGCTGCAGCCATCCCATCAGCAGGGTTGGTAATGATTTTTGTCGTATTAGATGCCGTTGGAATTAGTGATCATCCTGATGTAGCTATTATTGTGGGTACCATGCTGGCAGTGGACCGTCCTTTGGATATGCTTAGAACGATGGTCAATGTAACCAGTGACAGCATCGGAGCTGTTGTTATTGCTAAAAGTGAAGGCGAAACAGATCTCTATCCCGATAAAAAGAAATAACTTTTGTAACTATTCAGGTTTTTTTAATGTGCGACGAGCATCCTTGCTTGTCGGTTTTTGGCATTACTTGTCGACTTTTTCGTATTTAAGTGAACGCATTTACGACAAGCAAGGAAGCTCGTCTGCCTTTGGCATGGCATATCGTACAATGTCCGAATAGAAACTAACTTTTCTTTATTCCAATGGAAATAAGTGTTGAAAACTGAACGAGCATCAGATAAATTCATACTAGCTTTTTAACAATTCCCGCTTGAGACACGTTATTTCAGGATCTTCAATAAATTGCCCTTGGAGGCTAACTCTGTCGGCAAAAAACAGGCCTTTTCTGATAAGTATCGGGATGAAGGAAGTTTGCTGTTGGTGGGAGGCCGCCACTCATGTTAAACATGATCCTGAAAAACACTCAATGCGGGATATTTAAAAACCCCGGCTTTTAGAAAAATGCCGGGGTTTTTATTTATAACAATTGGAGGGAACAAAAATGTGAATGAATGAGTGATTGATTGGATGATTAGATAGGTTTTTGAGATATTCAATTACTCAAATCTTGCATATTTTTCTACGAACTTTAAATTTACATATCCGGTTGGACCGTTTCGGCTTTTTGCTATGATTACCTCTGCCTTCCCCCTGTCAGTTTCATCAAGAGTATCTATCCATGGACGATAAAGAAGCATGATTGTATCGGCAGATTCTTCAATTTCAACCGCATGGTGAAAGTCACTCAATACCGGTCGTTTGTTTTTTCGATCTTCGGGTTTTCGTGTTAATGAGGATGTAACGATAACAGGTATTTCCAGTTCTACTGCCATCTGTTTTAATAAATGATAGGTAAGTTGTTGTGCATCTCGTTTTTGGATTGCTTGATTATTATCAATAATCAGAAGTTTAATATCGTGTTCTGCTTTCAGTCGTATGGCGTTATGTTTCATCTTCAGAGATGATAAAGATATCGTATCATCAATGAAAATTGAAGTTTCACCCAGCGTAGCCATACTCGATGTAAAAGCTTTCCATTTTGATTTTGCAAGTTTTCCTGTCCTTACTAAGTGTGTATCCACTTTTGCTTCCATGCACAATAAACGAAAAGCAATCTGTGTACTGGTCAAGTCCATAGAAAAAAATCCTATGGGTACTTTTTCAACTACTGCTGCATGTCGCATAATGGTTAAAGCTAAAGCCGTTTTTCCCATACCCGGACTGCCTCCTATTATGTAAAGGTTCCCGGCATCGAGTCCGCAAAGCATTTCATCCAATTCCAGCAAACCGGTAGTTAAGTATGTTGGCTCTTGTTTCCCTGAATGTACTTCATTCAGTATTTCAATAACTTGATTCAAATGTAAATCAATATGTTCAAAGCCTGTTTTGAGTCCATCCGTGTATAGCATCAAAAGTGACCTTTCAGCCTTCATCAAAGCTTGGTCATAGGAAAGTTTCTTATCAGCGGATATTGTTAATATATCCTCGCCAACCTGTTTAAGTTTTTCTCTTAATTCTTTTTCTGTTGGTTTTGATTTACTCATATCTTACTCCTGTGTTTGCCTTATATTTTATGAGTTTGATTTATATGCTTTAACTAACTCCAATATCGATTTCAATGCCAATTCTGAATATTGTTCGATTGCCGTGAGCAAATGAGTGTCCATACAAGATTCGATCATATAATTGTTCAAACATTCCATTTTTTTAATATCAATGGTAGTAGACGTAATTTTCATTTCCATTTCATTATGGTATGTTTCCATTGCTTCATTCTGAACTTTATCCCAAATAACCAGTTTCCGCTGTAGTTCTTTAAATTGCATGAGAGATCCTCTTTTACGCTTGAAATCCAATTGTTTGATATTTACCATCAAACATACTGGCTGATTCGATTTCACAATACTTTATCAAATCTATCTGCATTAAAATTTTGCTTTGCCCTTTCCGGGATGCAGCTTCCGTAGCGGCATTTTTCACAATGATACTGATCTGTCCACCGGTGAGAGAATAAGATTTTGCCAGTGATGTTGTATCAATTTTTTTAGATCCGGGGATTGAATTGGGCAAATGCAGTTTCCAAAGAGCAATTCTTTCCTCTATTCCGGGAAGTGGAAATTCCAATTTCAGGTGGAATCTTCGACTGAAGGCCAAATCAAGATTATCCCGTAGATTTGTTGTTGCTATCATGACTCCCTTAAGACGTTCAAATGCCTCCAAGAAAAGGTTTTGCATTGTATTGTACATTACATCTACAGATGTATTCATTGTGCCAACACGTTTGCTTAAGAATTGATCCGCTTCGTTCAATAATAATACCGGTGGATTATCCGTTCTCCGTACGATCCTCTCAAAGACAGAAAACATTCTTCGGACGTTTTTCTCACTTTCCCCTACCCATTTGGATTGGATTCTGGAGATGTCGGTAATCAGTAACTTCTTACCGAGAGCATCGGCAATTGTCCCGGCTGCAAATGTTTTTCCTGTACCCGGTGAACCGTAAAATAACATCAACAATCCAGACTCTAATTTTTTATTCATTTTACCAACTACGGATGTTTCTCCATCAAATAATCCCCAGGAAGAAAGAGTTTGATCTACATTATCCCGATATTGGAAAAGTGAGGTTTGGATTGTTTTTTTCATCTCCATCGGCAATATCAGATCTCGCATACTATGCGTTGGATTAAGTAGAGTAAACATATCATCACCTTTTAAGATTTGAGACAGCCGTTCAGCATCATTGATTGGTGTTTTCATAATGATTTGCCGGGTAATGTCTGGAGAGCTCCGCACTTCACCACCTTTGCTTCGGAAAAATATGCTTTCTGATAGCTCAACTAATCCATGCTTAACAAGGTTTGATTCGATGGAAATGTATTTCCTGTTCATATACAACTCATGTTGGTCACTGCTTACGATACCGATGACTTCATCCGTATCTGTTTGACGGCCTTCCAAATCCTCTTTAATAAGATACATGAGAATGACAGCTTCGTTGTGTTCTAATTTGTATTCATTGATAATATCCAATAGTGGAAATTCTCTTTCTGTCTTTTCCATTCGTCGTTCAATTCTTTCTTTCCATTCCATGGCTTTTAAGTAATCGTTGGCTGTACTTTCATCAAGTTCAGAGTCAAATCGACGATTTACAAAACTGCAATAATTAAATTCACGTAATTGTTCAACGTATGAGAACCAGTCTGCTACAAACTCCTTATTTTTCAGATAGGGTTCATCAAACTTTAAACTGACATCTTCAAATTCATTCAGTAGTTTTCTGGTGAAAGAACGATGGAAACAAATATCATATTCTAATAAATAATATTTGAAATATTTGATACTGGAAGAGGACTTTTGTTCTTTGAGGTTGAGTACCTGCTTTTTCTGTGTATAGAAAATGTTTTTCTTAAGTAAAGCAATAATTCTGTCTAGTTGTTCGATACAAGAATTCCGATCCGGAAAAACAGTATTCAATAATTCAATAGGATCAAATTGGAGTTTTCTCTCAACAATATGTTCAAACCAGGCAGAAGCAATAATAAGAACATCTTCGTGTTCAAGTGAATAATATGAGAAATCCGGATGCTGTGCGATTTTATAAGATAGTTCAGTTAATTCATCAGAATAAATATCCGACCTTGCTTTATCAGAGTCCTCTTTCCTTCCAGAATTATGAGGAAAGAAGGAACCGATTTTCTGAAAGATGTTTTGTGGATTTGGGTTTTTTGGCACCATATAACTCCTCTTTTTTAAAAGAAGTTATATGGTTAAAGAGTCAGATTGGGTCGTTATAATTTAATATTATTTAAAACGATTACGCTGAATATACAATAATGCTATAAATAATACATGTGTGACTAATTCATGAAAAAAGTTTCTTGTAGGTTCTGTTTTTCTCGAAATGAATCAACGACTTCAAATCTATCAAAAGTTTCTCCTGGTAACCTCCATCTTTCCAAAGCAAATCTTATCATATCTGTTTCACGTTGATCATTAATATGAGAAGATAGTTTACGAAAATAGTTTTTTGTTTTTCTTAAATAGTTTAATGTGTTTTCAACAAACTTTACTGAATCGTTATAAAATATTTCGAGATTTCGAATTTGTTTCATTTTAAAAAAACCGAGATTTGTTTCATTCATCCTTCGAATTTTTTCTTCAATAGAAAAATCTTTTAGTTTAATATTTTTTGATAGTCCCATTAAAACAAAATTGCCTAGTCTTCTTTTCTCGAGGTGTTTTTCCCCGAATTCAATTTTTAAATTATTAGATGCCCATATATGTTCTAGCGAAAGAACATCATTATTTTCGACACCTTTGTCAAGACGGCTAATCAATATATTTTCAATATTAAAACGGTGTCCATCTTGCAATTGGAGAAATTCCTCATACGAAGCAAGGAAAAACCTAATTCCACTCCAATAATAATAGTCTTCGGCTTCGTCTAAATCGATGGTTAAAGATTGTATAAATTTTTTCTCATTACAATGAATTTTTGCAAATTCGATTAATTCCAATTTTATCCATTGGAAGATATCACCTTCAATTTGCTTATTACCATATTTACTATTACTATCACCACTCGTACTACCATGATAAAAATTATATGCCCATCCAAAAAGGTCACCCTGCTTGGAATCTGCTCTACTGGTCACCTTTGGAAGAATATATACTCTGAAATTCACTTTCTCAATTATTTCAAGAATTTCAGCAACATTTTTGGGCTGATCCATTCTGGTCATAGTCGCTAAAAATAGAGGCAATATGGATGCATTTACACTATGACATCTCAGTCTCTTTAATACAGTCCCAATTGCTGCTTTCTCCTCGCCTTGAAAAGTGATTTCAAAATGTCCACCATTGAATAGAAATGAATAAAACTGAGAACATTGTTCTAGAAATTTTATAAAGTCATAAATTTTATCTACGTTGTTCTCTATCTCTACCTCATTTGTTAAATATGGAGAATGAATAATTTTTAATTCATTATATACATACCAACTTTTTGATTTACTTGAATCATAAAAAACGATATAACAATTTCTTAAAAACCGATTTTCATCATCATTTGACACTATGCCTGCAATATTAAGATTTTTTTGAATATTCACCCATCTTTTGTTTATTGAATCACGAAGTGTGCTCTTATCGTAGATTGATGCATAATAAATGAAATAATTTTTGATTTTTTCTAATTCAGAAAGTTCTTTTCCTCTATTGTTTATTACCTCAAACATTATTCCAAGTTCTTTATCATTGTTTGGTGAAAAAACAAGAAATCCAAGTTTTTTCGTAACGGTATTTAAAATTGTATCTACGGAGATATTTTCTTCCTCTAACCAATTTTTAAAAAACACTTTAGCATCTAATAATCGTTGATGCGATTTTAATTGTGGATTTTCGTTTTCTTCGTCATTAATGATTCTATTATAAAAAAATATCCTTGTCTCTTCATTTGTTTCAAGAACAAACTTCTCATTTCCCCTTTTTCCCCGCTTTATAAAAGTTTCAATTATTTCTCTATATTTAATTTTATCGAAATTATATATTTCCTTTAATAGAATAAGTATTGACGTTAGTCTTTGTTGGCCATCAACAATCTCAAATTTATATTTATCAATTGGTGTTACTACTATCGTGCCAGTGAAATGTAAATGATTTTTATTCGATATATTTTCTATATCTTTTCTCAAATCTTTAAGATGTTCTTCTTCCCATGTGTATCCTCGTTGGTAATCAGGGATTTTGAAATATCTATCAGTTATTATTTCTTCAATTGTAATTAATTCTTCGTTGAAATTATTTGTGTTCATTTTTGTCCCCGATATTTACTTTTTGGTTTATATTATCATTTTAGAAAGGTGAATTATCTTCTCTTACCCTGTATCATAAGATTTTTTTCGACAAAATTAAGTAGAAAAAAACTTAACAATTATTATGTATCATTCGTATTGATAATTTCTGTATCTCCACCATCGCCAATATATCTTACCCGCAATATTCCTTTAGTTTATTAATCAATTTACTCTTTCCCCCGTCGTTCACAAATCAAATAATATTCTTCCGTAATTTTACGTGCCGTAATATTACGGGTGACAATTGCTGTGCTTGGCTAAATATTGATGTATCTCCACCATCGCCATCGTATCCTGACCACAATATTCTTTTAGTTCATAAATCAATTTACTCTTTTCACTACCGTAAGCCAATTGAATCATTTCATTCCAGGTAACCTGTGCTTCGATACCATCGCTAACGTCCAGGGTCTCATAACTCATTGAAGGTACAATAACCGGCAGGACACTTTTAAGGCTGTTTGATCCCTTGAATCGATAATCCGTATAGTATTTTCTAAAAATGACAAGTTGATCCCATAGGCGGTCAATGATTAACTTTAGTTGTTCTGAATACTCCGGGCACCACTGCGCGAGTTTGTTCATTATACCCTTTTCGAACCCCGCATTATAAGCAATCACTGATCCGGATTCTCCAATAGTTTTTGTCAACGATTCTGTTAATGATTTCCGTGGGTCATTTTCCGATTCGTGCAGATATTCAATATGCTCAAGATTCCCTTTCTTATCCATGATATGACAACTGTATTGGAATGGAAACTGCTCATAGGGATGCATGCCGTCAAACTTGGGAATCGCCGGGCTGTCTGTTTCAAAGTCAAGAAAATGAAGGGGATATTCAAGCTTGTTTAATTCTCCTGCTATGCCATTCCAATCAATTATCGGTTTTTGACTTTCCAAGCTTCTTATATACTTCTTTTGATTTTCGTTAAGTGGAAACTCTGCAGATAGTTTATCAATACCTATCCTGTTATCTTCTATCAAATATTCTTTATCTGTCCAGCGTAACCTTGGAATATTGAAGATGGAATGTTCCGGTACATTTTTCCAGCAGTATCCAACAAACGGACAATCGTAGGGATTGCTGCAATGTTGTCCAATAAGAACATTTGGTTCGGACTTATCCAACATGGATTTATATTCTGAAAGTTTTTTAGGAACTGATGTTAATACAGCATTCACTGGTTCTGTGATATCTTCCGTTCTGAAAAGATTGGTGAGATCAGGATACACACAATCACGATTAATATGTTTCAGAAATACACGCTTCATTTCTAACCCACATCCCTGGAGAACCCACGTCTGCACAGCCACATCATGAATATTGACTTCTTTAACGTCGGTTGAAGATTTCACCTCGATCATATTCCAACTGCCCAAATCATTCCGCAGAATAATGTCTGGTCGGACAAGAACATTCTCATAAATAAAACATCCTTCGAAAATGACATCTGTAGAATTATCCAATGCTTTTTTCGTTTGTTTAATAGCTTCGGGGATATTCAAATAGTCTGCTTCTATTAGGACTCCATCCGGGAATTCTTCCGTTGCTAATTCCCCGACTCTTGTTCCCTGATCAAAGATTCTCTGCTGGCCCGGGGGTGGGGGAGTTGCTAATTCCGGTTTATGGATTTCAAGCCAGAGTCGCTTATGGCATTGGAGGCCGGAAAGGTATTTGGATTTTGAGAGGCGCACTTGATTATTAGTTTATCTTATTCGATTCCCTAATTTTATACCACCTTGTCCAACTCCATTTATAGAGTTTCCACTTAATTGATAATTTTCCATCACCATACCATTTACTCGGATGGGTGAGAAACAGAAAGTATAATTCTGAATCACAATGAACTGCCAATTGAGCCATATCTGTAAGATAAGGTGTTTCATCGGTATCTCCAGCGGGGCCAACCATCATTTGAAATGTTGCACTCCCCGCGAGCAGTTTGGAAAAATCAATTGCAATCTCCCGCATATTATTTGAGAATTCTGATTCAATTTGCCATATTGGTTGTGATTGGAACCAAATAGTTTTTTTCTTTTCACTCGATTTAAATGAATAATACTCTCCAACAGATATATCAAATAAGAATTCACTTTGTTTGATACCAAGTTCCTTCTTTAAATCAAAGTTACTTGGAAAAGCAAAAATATTGTTATTATGAAAATTTTTCCTAAAATACTTTTCTAACTCATGTGCTAAATATTTTACCCAAGATTGGCTCAACCTTCTGTGTCTCCATTGGTCCGTTAATTCATCGAGATTCTTTCCCTTTTGAGATTTTGCAATTTTCAAAACGCCATCTTCGGCATTTTTAATAATATGAATTAAAGCATTATCATAACCGGATAATTGTAATTTGTCTTTCATGTCTATTTCCCTTTTAGTTTATATTACACGTTTATTAAGTCATATTAAGTCGTTATAGAATTATTTTATTCATGCATTTTTAAATACCGTCTAATAAAATAACCAATAAAACCATCTTCATCTCTATTTAACGCTGTGTAATAAGCATTCCTATTTTTATACTCGATGATTAATATGGGATAAGCAGAAAACCATAATATATGATTCATCAGCAGTCTGCCTATTCTACCATTTCCATCACCAAAGGGATGGATTTTTTCAAATCTATAGTGGACAATTGCTGACAATTCCACTGGATTAATATTATTTTTATTTTTTCGAATAAATGTAACTAATTGATTCATTAATTTATTCACTTCTTCGTGTTGGGGTGCAATGTGTGAACCAACCCGTACATTATAATTTCTATACTCACCTGCAATTTCAGGTTTTGTTTGATTAAATACCTTTCGGTGCCATTCCAATAATAAATCATTTACTATGGGTCGTCCCTTTTCAAGCATTTCAAGAAAAACAGCATTATGGGCTTCAGCCTCTTTTATATCTCTTAATGGTTTCCCGGGAGATATTTTATCTAAAATGATTCCCCGCACTTCTGCTTCTGATATTGTGGACCCTTCAATCGCATTTGTATGATAGGTGAAGGTTATCGCTAATTCCTCTTTTTGTTTCTCCTTTATACTTTCCGGGAGTTTACCCCAATCTTTTTCAAATTTCTTTTTAACTACTTCAAGACGATTGTACAAATCAGGTTGGATTTCTCTTTTATAATCCCTTTTAATTTTATCAATGTTTCTTGGAAGGATTTTACCAAGATATTTTTCCCTGGTGACGACTTTTCCCTTCAATCTGAATGAGTGCTGAAGATAATAATATTCACGATTCCCTTTTTTTCTTATCAATATTCTCATGCTGATAGTACCATTACTTATTAAATGTTACAGCCATATTGCACATCAATGTAATGGTATATTATTTAGAGAACAAGGGATAACTAACTTTGAATTCCAGCACTTCAAGGAACCCTCTTTTTTCACTTAACATACTGATCAGTTCAACGATTATTGATGTAATTGTAAACGGAGGTTTGTAAGGCATATTCATTTTGTATTTATCATGTTTTAATCTATATATAATTGTTCGATTTCTTCTACGTTTCGTTTTATTTCATCCACTAATTCCTGCGGCTTCAGTACTTTTACGTATTTATGCCAACCAAATATCCATGAGATTAATTCTGGTGTTATCCCCACTTTCATTGTAAGGATCAGATTTCCTTTCTTATCAATATCCACAGTTTGGGATGAATGCCATGTTCGTCCCTCGATGTGGTGACGGATGTTCTTATCGAATTGCAGCTTTACTTCAACTTGCTCCCCCGGAAATAAACCAAACTTCCCCTGCCAATATTCCTTTTCATTAAATGGGTGATCTTTTGGAAAGGATTCGTCCAACAATTCCAATTTTCTGATACGTTGAATCGCCAGCATAATAAAACTTTTGTAATGCCGCACGTAAACAATCACATACAACCCACCGTTGTAATGCACCATCTTTTCCGGTTCAATATGAAAAGTTTTATCCTTTTGTTCATTAGGGTTGTAGTAGGTCACCAGGCATTTTGTTCTGTGAACAATGGCAAAGATTAAATTGTTTATAGTTTCACCGTGGGGTGAATAATCGAATAATCCGACAGAATAGTTTTCAAACAGGTCATCAGCTTTTCCTGAATCCGTTTCCAAAAACACATTTTCAGGAACTATTTGGTCAATTTTATTAATAAGTGATTGAATTTCTTTTTCAAAGGGCGTTTTTTGAAATACTTTCAGGTTGGCTTTCAGGATGTGTGCTGCAATGTATTCGTTAGTTTCCAATGGTAAAGGGATAAAAGACCGGAATCGGCTTATTAAAGACCAGGAATTCTCATTCGCTTTGGTTTTTTCAGTGATTAACGGAATACCCGCTTCAGAAAGTGCTAGCAAATCCCGCTGAAGGGTTCGGAGAGAAACAGCATCATCAAAACGATGACGCAATTCTTTTGTTGTTATTTTTCTACCGCTGCTTAATATTTGCAGAATACGTAAAAGTCGTTGAATTTGAGATAATTCACCCATAATCAATGGTAAATTATAATACAAAAGGGTCAGATGATGTCGTTTTTATTCCACAATATTTTTTATTCAAAGATACAAATTCCAATAATACTATTTCCAAAATCCAGCCATATTACTAAGGACAATCAATTATTGAACTCCTAGGGAGTTCTGTCTTCTTATTATATTAGTACTATAGATATTTAACCCCTCCAGGGTATTTTTTTGAATGTGTTTTAATAAGACTCTATAGGAGTCTAATCTTTATAGAATAATAGTAAAGATAATTAACAACCCTGTTAGGGGTTGAATATAAACGAATTTCATTTTTAATTATATTTTATCACCTCAGGAATACCGGAAATTTAGTTCAAGACAATTGTTGCAGGATTTTCTGGATCTTTCGTTTAGGTCCTTTAACCAACATTTGAACACCTTCATCCGTATAATCTTTTTCCAGAACTTCCAACTCATCCTGAATCTCTGAAATGATTTTACCTTCAGTGTATGGTATATCCAATTGTACAGTTTGAAATCCTTCATCCATAATACTTTGGATGTCATTTAACAATTCACCCAAACGAAGTTTGTTTAGAGCGGAAACTAAAACAGCTTCAGGAAAGTATTTTTTATGCCTCAAAAATATTTGTTCATCATCGACTAAATCGATTTTGTTTAATATAATTAATTGACGCTTTTCTCCAGCATCAATCTCTCTTAACACTTCGTTGATAGTTTGATAATGATCATACACTTGGGGAGATGATGCATCTAAAACAATCAACAATAAATCAGCTTCAACAACTTCCTTAAGTGTGCTTCGAAAGCTGGCCACAAGATTATGGGGTAACTTGCGAACAAACCCTACTGTATCACTCAACAGGATCTGATGTGAATCATTAATTTCAACTTGGCGTATTGTTGTGTCCAGCGTCGCGAATAACTGATCCTGGATATAAACATCTGCACCGGAGAGAGCGTTCATCAGCGTAGACTTTCCGGCATTTGTGTAACCCACCAGCGCAACCCTGAAAAAATTTTGTCTGCCTTTACTTTGTGTGTCACGTTCATTTTCAATTTTTCCTAGCTCTTTTTTCAACTTGGAAATGCGCGTACGGATCAGTCTTCGATCAATTTCAATTTGTGTTTCTCCCATACCGGCTCTGGTACCAATACCGCCCATCTGCCGTTCCAAATGAGTCCACTGTTTCGTAAGCCTGGGAAGTAAATATTGCAAGTGAGCCAATTCAACTTGTGTTTTGGCTTCTCTGGATCTGGCGTGCTGCCTGAAAATATCCAAGATTAAAGCACTACGGTCAATGATTTTAGTGTCTTCTGCAAGATTCATGAAATTTTTCACTTGTGCCGGAGAAAGATCATCATCAAAAATGATAAGTTGTGCATCCAATTCCTTAGCCTGTCCCACTATCTGTTCCGCTTTACCTTTTCCAACCAGGAATCGAGGATTTAATCGATTCAGTTTTTGAGTTACCCTGCCAATAATATTCGCTCCGGCAGTATCAGCCAGCAACTCCAGTTCGTCTAAATGTTCGTGTGCTGTTGCTTCATCAATATCACCATGAATCACACCCACTAATAACGCATTTTCTTGATGGACGACGTCTAATTTTTCCATCAGTTTTTAGAAAGTCTAGCTTTCTGTGCATTAAGGTTAGGTCTGCCAATTAAAGTTTCTATTAGCATTAAGATAATGGTTAGGACTAAGAAATTTCGCCAAAGCGCTTTTCCATATCGGAGCGAGTGTAAAACCTCTGACACATTTTCTTCCGGTCCAAAATATAGAATTTGTTCAGAACCCATAATATCAATAAGTGTTTGCCCATAAATTCGATTAATGGGGCGTTCATAAGGATCTAACATTGTTGAAAAGGCTATATAAAGTTCATCATTTGCGTATACTTCATAAGAGCCCAATTCGTTGGTTTGATCAATGACGACCACTTCTTGATTATAATCAGGTATCAGTAAACGATTATAACCGGATGGTGAATACACTTCCCACTTGGCATTTACTAATTCTTTTGGAAGTGAAATTTCTTTTTTTTCCCCTGCGTAAACTGGTAATGTATTGCTTTCATCAGTTGCTAATAAGATTAGCATTCGATGTATCATGGGAACAAAAATCCCACGAAGAGCCATATCATTCCATTCAATTCCAATTGGGGATGTCAGGAAAAAAACATGTCCGCCAATGAGCTTGTACTCTAGTAAATATGGATCACCATTATTTAACGAAAGAATAATATTTTGATTCAACCGGGGTCTTACTCTTGAATAAGAATATACTTCCGGCATTTCATCTGCCATTCTCCGTACCATAAGATCAGCAAATAGAGCATGTTGATTATTGTTCCTTTGTACTGAATAAAACGATTCTCCTTCCACTGTAAATGTTTGTACATATGTGGGTAATTTGAGAGCAGATTCTACTGATGCATTCAGAGTATAGTTTTCTGTATCTGCGATCCAAATAATCCCCCCTCCCCGTGCTGCAAATCTCTGTATTTCATCCACTGCCTTATCAGAAATATGTTTTGGGCGATGTAAAATGAGTACATCTGTATCATCAAGAAACAGTTTATCAATTTTAGACATAAACTTTCTATTGATATTCACGTATCCTTGGTCACCATTAATAGATTGTAATACATGTTCAAGTAAAAAAATGTCTTCAATCGATCTTCCCACCACCATGCAAGAAATCTGTTTCGGAATAGACATTTCAAATGTCTGCTGATTATCAAAAGCAAAATCATCTCCCGGAATAGTTATCGTTCCACGTATGATACCACTTTCTCCAGGATAAGCTTGAAATTGAAATTCTTTTACTTTTCCGGGTTTGAATGCAGTGACTACTTGTCCAACTCTTTCCTCATTTAAAAACAATTCGATTGGAATATTTCGTTTTTCAATTTCTCCTTCATTGGCCACCAGTGTATTTAGTTTCATTAAGTGGTCTTTAAGTTTTACCTGGCTTACTGGTAATACTTCATAAATACCTATATTATCCTTTACCGTTTCCTGACCAATCAAGTAGAACTTCCAATCCTTCAATTCCTGATTAATCAAATTGATCGTAGATGAATCGGGTAATGATTGAAAATCGCTGAAGATAAAACACTCTTTATTAATTTCATTTTGTTCCATTAATGATAGTATAGATTTCATTTTTTCCCAAAGGTGATCAGTCGTTACTGCTTGGGAAATCGAATGAATAGCATTGCTAATACTTTGAATTCTATCCTTATGGCCTTTGAATATCTGCTTTAGCGGGTTGGTTTGATAAATCTCAACAATAGTTTTTTCATCTAATTTCCTGATCGTTGATTGTGCCTGGGATTTTGCATTCTCTAATATGGAGACATTTTCCCCAACTAAAGACATGCTCGCAGAATTATCGATTAAAATAACTGCCCTTGAATCCACTTCCCCGCCCATCCAGGTGGAAATAATTCCTTTCGTGGAAGGTCGCGCAAGCATTAAAACTAATAATAATATTATTAACATGCGAATCAGGACCAAGAGCCATTGCTTAATTTTCAATTTCCGAATGGAATCGTGCTTCATTTCTTTCAGGAAACGAATTGAGCTGAATTCTATTTCTTTTGTTTGGCGCATACTAATTAAATGGATGATTAGTGGGATGGCGGCTGCGGCTAATCCCCAGAGAATAGAGGGTGATAAAAATGTCATACGATAAACGAACTCACAAGAAGCATTGTGGTTCCTGAAGCAACCGGTATTAATACATTGTCATCGATATTTAGTGGAAGCACTTCAAATATTGTTGCCATTATGGCACCACTTAAACCAACGCTTAATGGCATTAAGTCAAGAATCAATAATGCAATTATACACGCTCCAAGACATCCCAGTGATCCTTCTAGAGTTTTTGAACCAATCATTTTTTTACCAAAGGCTTGTCCTATGATGGTTGCCGCCGTATCCCCTACTGACATAAACACCAAGCTCAAAATAGCGATTTCCTTTGAAAAAAAATATATTATCGGAACTGAAATAATAACCACCCAAGTTGCACCGGTAAATTTTCCGTCCAGTTCATGTTTACGCATCATGTGGTTAAAATATTTGTTAAAAATATTTTTTACAATCTGGACTCTTGTTCTTGCATAATCAACCAGAATAAACATTATTGATAAAATACTCATTATGATGGTCATATCAACTCGATCAGTAATAAATACCATATAACTAATAGGGATTATGAGATTGAAAAGATGAATTAATTTGCGTGATAATTCTGCAGAATTGACCAACTAATCCTCGTTGGTTAATTGGTTGAAAATATCCTGCAAATCCAATACACTAACGACTAGATTTATTTTCATTGGATTATCCAGTACTGTTCCCTCTGAAATTGATTGATCTAACACGGTATAAGGGACTAAATCCTGGTCTTCATGATAAGAAATTTTACCAACTTTCAACCGTGCTTTTGCAATATGCTCTTTTGCTTGTATCATACTCAATCCGATCACATTTGGCACTTGATAAAAATCAGGAGGTAATCCCTGGCTGACTGTTATTTGAATTCCCAAACCACGTTTTATTAAATTATTTGCCTTCGGGTACTGCCAAGCGATCGTTCCTTTCGGATATTCCGGATTGTATTCAGTATATATTGTATCGATCAATAAACCTGCCTGATTGAGGATTAATTCAGCGCTGCGAAGCGACTGTCCAATCAAATTAGGTATTTGAATTAATTTTTCAGATGTGGAAACCGTTAATTTGATTGTACGCCCCGGTTTCACTTTCATATAGGGTTTAGGATATTGGTCAATGACATATCCGGGAGGAATTTTGTTTGTAAACATGGTATCACTTACTTCAGCATGAAAGTCTTCTGCTTCAATCATCGCAATGGCTTTGATTAGTTGTTTACCTTGCACATCAATTAAATATTGGCCTCTATCATGACGTGTGTAAAAAGGCATAATTAAAAATTCAAAGACAAGAATTGTTAAAGTTGATAAAACAATAAAACCAACGATGTATCTGATTAATTTATTATCCATTTACTAATTTAACTGCAAACATTCCATCCGTTTTACTGGTTGGCGGAAAAGGAGCAAAAGCACCTTTTTCATCAAACCAACTTCCTGAATGATTATTTGTTTCCTTATGAATATTAAAATGATTGTTTAATTTAAGAAAATCATTCACCACACACCAATTTTCTTCAGGTTCAAGGCTACAAGTAGAATAAATAATTCTTCCTTTTGGTTTAACAAACTTGCTAATATTGTTTAGGATGTCTGATTGAAGCTTTACAAACGTTTGAATCTCTTCTGGTGACCTTCTCCAACGAATATCAGGTTTTTTACCAATTACACCAGTCCCAGAACAAGGCGCATCAATTAATACTCCATTAGCCAGTGGAAAATCATCCTCAACAGCATTTTTGATACTTACGTTTACATTATTCCACTTTGATGAAAATACACTCATTCGTTTGTCATCCAAATCAGAAGCATAAATATCACCTTCTCCCTGCATGAATTCTGCAATATAATGTGTTTTTGTTCCAGGGGCAGCACATACATCAAGGATGGTTTCACCCGGTTTTGGATTCAACATTTCAACGACTTTTCCGGCAGCTCTGTCTTGTACCATCAATTTTCCTGATTTCAGTAAAGGCTGCAAACCGGATAGGTTTTGAACAATTGAATAAAAACAATTTGAATCCAGCCATTTTTCGTTGATAACATTTTCATTTTCACAAAATGAATAAAATTCTTTCTCGCTTAATTCAGATTCCTTTCGTTGGATAGAAAACGATGGAACGTGATTAAAATATTTTGCTAATCCAAAAGTCCTTTCATTTCCAAATTGACTTATCCATTTATCCCACAACCATTTTGGGAATGAATTCCAATCGTAATCGTTACAATTACTGGACTTTTCTTTTATATCTATGCCAATTGCTTTACGGAGAAGCGCATTTACCAATTTGCTTTGTTGTAGACCAACAGTCCTTTTACATAAATCTACATATGTATTTACAGAGGCATGCACAGGAATTTTATCATCCATAATAATCTCATAAAAACCGGACCGTAAGATATTCATCAATCTGAAATTAATTTTTTTATTAGGTTTTCTCAATAAGCTTTTGATCCAATAATCTAACCGCCCTCTCCAGCGAATAACATCGTTCGTATGTGCAGTTAACCTCTGACGGCTTTGTCCTTTAATGGAATGTTTTAAACAATAACGATCTCGAACTGACTTTAATTGTTTATTAGTTATGTCAAATTCTGTAAGAATCGAAACTGAATCGTAACGTATATCATCCATATCAACCCAGTTTTATTCCAATTTCTAAAGAATATCCACGCAAGAAATCTGATACTGACATACGTTTTTTACCCTCCAACTGAATTTCATACACACTCAACTGACCGGAAAGAGTTTGTATTTGGAAATTTTCAGACTCTATTGCTGATACAACACCCGGTTCATAATTAGAATTACCTTCGATAATCTGTGTTTTGTATAATTTAATTCTCTTCCCATTCAAGGTTGATTGTACACCGGGAAATGGGGAAAGTCCACGCACAAGATTATGTAATTCAAATGCCGACTTTTGCCAATTAATAACTGTAAAAGTTGAAGTGATTTTTGGAGCTATAGATACATCACCTTCATTTTGAGGAAGCGGTTTTATCTCCCCATATTCTAACTGATCTAATGTCTTAACCATCAAATCAGCTCCTACATCACTCATCTTTTCAGCCAAAGAACCATAATCATCAACCTCTTCGATATGGACTGTTTGTTGCAGTAATATTTTTCCTGTGTCAATTTTCGGTTCTATAATGAATGTCGTTAACCCGGTGTCCGTTTCACCGTTAATCAACGCCCATTGAATCGGCGCTGCTCCCCTGTATTTCGGCAAAACTGATCCGTGGAGATTGATGGCTCCCAGCTTTGGAATACTGATGATTCGTTCAGGTAAAATACGGTACGCAACCACAACATATGCATCCGCGTTCAGTCGTTGTAAAGACTTAAACGATTCTTCAGAATTAAGGTCGTCTATTTCGATGACAGGTAATTGAGCATCTTTTGCTGCTATGGATACTGCTGTTTCCTTCAATGACCTTCCTCTTCCAGCATGCTTAGGAGGATTGGTAGCGACTGCGATTATCTCGTGCTTGCTTGGAATAAGCCTTTTCAAGCTTTTTACAGCAAATTCAGGATTACCCATGAAAACAATTTTCATTAATCAATACCTATAAAAACAAACCTTTCAGTTAAACCCGAAAGGTTTGATAATCGAAAAATAATTTTAGTAACGATTAAAGAACGAACGATTTTTTACGATCTTTATTTTTTCGAATGATACCAGATTCTTTAGCAATTTCTTTCAATTGCTTTTTCACTTGCATACGCACCATGGGACTCACATGATCAATAATAAAAACACCATTTAAATGATCATTTTCATGTTGAATAGCCCTGCCAAGGAAACCGAAGAATTCTTCTTCCTTTTCTTCTCCTTCCATCGTCTTGTACTTGAATTTTATAAATTCAGGACGTTTTACTTCCAAACGAACTTCAGGAATAGATAAACATCCTTCTTCAATAATGGATTCTCCCCAGCTGTCTGTAATTTTGCCATTCACAAACACATGGGGTTCTTCTGCTTCATCCGTATGAACCACATCAATAATCATCAAATTCATATCTAAACCAACTTGGTTTGCTGCCAGTCCAATGCCTTCCTTTTCGTACATGGTATCGAACATATTATCAATCAATTCCGGCAATGAATCGAAATCAGTGACTTCTGCACATTTTTTACGGAGTATGGGATCGCCGTATTTTACAACGTCCATAACTGCCATTATGCCTTGGCATCCAACTGCGTGTCTTCTTCTGTAACATTACCGGCTAATCCAGCAATTGCTGACTTGTTTACAGTAATATTCATATTTTTATCTATTTTAAGTATGACAACTTTGCCATTGTTTTTAAAACCGGCAATATTGCCATGAATTCCGCCGATAGTGATAATTCGATCCCCTTTTTTCAAATTTTCTATCATTTGTTTCTTTTCTTTCTGGCGTTTGGATTGGGGGCGAATCATTAAAAAATAAATCACAACCATGATCAAAATAAACGGCAAAAATGCAGCGATGCCACCGCCCTGCTGTCCTTCGGGTGCTGCTAATGCGTAAAGTAAATCCAATTTTAACTCCTAAATGTTGATTTGAAATTACCGAGGAAATACAACCTGTTCAAAACCGATTATAAGGGTAAGGAAATTTGAATTATGGATCCTTTACTTTGTGTCGATTTTATCACCTCTATTTTTCCTGAATGAATTTCTTCTATAATTCGTTTCACTAACGATAACCCTAACCCCCATCCCTTTTCTTTACTGCTGAAACCTGGACGAAATATATTTTTCCAATCTTTACGAGCGATTCCTTTACCATTGTCGGTAATTTGCAAAAGAAATTGATTATTCTCTGATTTTCCACGGATTTCAATCTTCCCATCTTCTTTGTCAATGGCATCGATGGCATTTTTCAATACATTTTCTATTGCCCAGGATATCAGAATACTGTTTCCCGGAATAACCACATCATCATTTATGTGGTTTTTAATACTCACGTTTTTTCCCATAGAAGGCAATCTTCGTTCTAAATAGGTCGTAACCTGATCAACAGTAGTTTTTATATTTACTGATTCCAGTTTTGTATCCGTTCCCATTTTGCTGAAACGATCCACGATTTGCTCTAATCTCTTTGTATCAACAGACATTTCTTCCAATGCCTGGTCTACTTTTTCCGGATTGGATTTCATCAGGTCAATCCAACCAAGTAAAGCTGACACGGGAGTCCCAAGCTGATGGGCAGTTTCCCGAGCCATGCCTACCCAGATGTGTCGTTTTTCACTATTGCGAATGACTGTAAATCCTCCAAATCCCAATATAATAAAAATAGCCACCGCGCCAATTTCAAGGTATGGTAACCACTGCAGCTGTCTAATCAATGAAGAATCACCAAAATGCAAATAACCAATATTGAATGTCTCGCCAGAAAGATGATGAACAAATTCCAATGGAATAGGTTTATTGGATTTATCCATTGCTTGTTTATAGCTTACTAAATCATCAAGAGTAATATCTTCTGAAAGATTTTTTGAATATATTGGGTTTTGTTCACGATCTGAATAAATGATGGGAAATTGGACTTTTTTGATTATTTCATCAAAAACAAAATTCAAATTTGTATCGTTTTTATCTTTAACAGTTGCTGCAATTATTTCCGCATAGAGCTGAACGATCTCCCTGTTATCATCCCGAAGTTTGTTCACAATAGACTGGGAATAAATCAGCAGGGCTGCGATTAAAATCACGCCCAATATGAACAAACCTGATTTAATATTTACAGAATGGCGGTAAATATTCATTTTTGTTTACGGTTTTTAAAGTATCCAAAGCCAATGAAACCTAATGCAACCAAGAATGATGTAAATGAAATCATTTTACCCTTGTTAAATGATGATCTATCATAGATAAATTTCACAGTATGGTTCCCTGCTGGTATTTTTATACCCCTTATCAATTTATTGGTTTCAATTGTCTGCACTGGAAGACCATCTATAGTACATTTCCATCGTAAAGGATAATGAACCTCACTGATGACGAGAAAGCTCTCCTCTTTACATATTATATCAATTGACATTTCGTGAATTGAACGTTCAATATGTTTTACAACACCTTTCGAATATTTTCCAGATACGTCTTCATTGTCTAAATGTACATAGGCTGTATTCGCTGGATCAAAGGTGACTTCATTGATCATGAGCCAAAGTTGGTCATCTCGTTTAGCCTCAACCGTTTCAACAAACCAAGCTCTTGGGAGTGTATCTTTCAATTCATAAACTGTAGTAGAAATCACCCCTCTTCCTGATCTCATTTTACCCGTAAACGCTTCCTCAACGGTCGGAAATGGAATGGATTGAGAGCTAATTAGATAATGGACATTCAACATTTTCATCAACGGGAAGGAACTGATGTTTTTTGTCTTTTGCAGGAACTCATTTGTAATTTTTAATTTTGCCGGATGATAACCGCCTACAGATTCCATTCCAAACGCTCTGAATCGAGATTCACCAAATAAATTTCCCACCGGATAGATTCTAAAATCGCCATCCTGTTTTTGCAGAAAATTGATGACAGGATCCACTTCAAAATAACGCTCAACCGATTTTATGGAAATGGTTGAAGCTGATCTTCCGGAGTTCGGTGACGGATGAATAATACGCCAGTCCACAAAAACAATGTCTATGATTGCGACTGTAGTGATTGCAGCTAAAAACATGTTTTTATTTATTTTTCGATGGATCCACATCCACACAGCGCCGAGGCCAAGGCCAACCCAAAGAACAAGCAACCATGCATCCTTATTCCATATTTCCAACCGTAAATTATTGATGGCGCGGATTGCATTGGGATCGCGAGTTCTGGGTTGGGAAAAACTTTGTTGTAGAGATGATTCCAATACACCTGATCCCAGTACAAGAGTTAACAGCCACAAACCCAGTATACCGGAAACAATCCAAAACCATCGCGGAACAATTTTTTCTTTTAATTCAGTTATTGCATCTAAACCTATTGCACATAGTATTGCCACATTGAATTGTACAAGAATCAGAATCATTGCAGGAACACGAAATTTGTTAAAATAGGGAAAAATGTCAAAGAAAAGGTCATAAATCAAACTGAAATGCTTACCAAAAGAAATAAACAATGCCAAAATCGAAGAGCCTAGTAAGAACCATGATAGCTGATTACGCTTTGCCATTAATCCATAAACTGCAAGCAACAGAACTATGATTCCCATATAATTCGGATAATCCGTAAAGGGCATAAACCCCCAATAAGTCTGTCCGCCAAAACCGAATGCTGAAGGCAGGATAAACGTCAATATTTCTTTCGGATGGAACGACCAGCTTGTGGCATAATTATAATCTGCTCCCCCGCTCACACCAGCACCGCGAACGGAAAAAGGAGTGTATTCCATGGATGGGAGGTAAATAAGTAAAGCAATTCCAATTCCTATAATCGCTGCACCGGCAAAACTGCCAAATCCAATAAGAGTAGAATTCCGTTTTTCAGGTTTCTTTATATTAACAACAAGGGTATATAAAACATATGCGCCGGCCAGCATCCACGTGTAATAGGCGATTTGAGCGTGGGCTCGCTGCAGTTGAAAGCCCATTAATATTGCCAAGAGTCCAACATTATACAAGGAAGGTTTTTCCAAAATTTTTATTGTCATCATCATAATCCACGGGATGTATGCCGCTGTCATCATTTGACTACCATGACCAAAAACAATCATTGTTATCATGAATGGGGTTATCATAAATCCGAGAGCACCAAGTAGTGATGCCATATTGGAAATTTTTAAATATTTCAAGAGGAAAAAACCGCCTAGACCGGCAAAAATTAGATGAGCCAACTGAATCAACATTCCTGGGATAAATAAGATTCTAAATAAATATTCAGGAAAATACAAATTTGAAATACTAGTAAATGCCTCTGCAGTTGGCATTCCGCAAAAAGTCCAGGGTTGCCATAAGGTATAATCACTAGTTTCTTCCTGAACTTTATTTAGTGCAATTCCAATTGATTTAGGTCCCAAACTATCTGGAGAGCCAAAGGTCTTTCCTCCGAAAATGACTGGACTGAACAAAACACAAACTAGAACCAATAATATAAATCCGGCCATAAAGGTGGGATTTTTCAACAATAATTTCATTTAATTCCTTTTTCTTATCGATTTTTTCAAAATCCCAAGTCCAACTAAAAAGTCCTTGTCTTCCGGTTCGAATTTCATAATCCATAGTCCAATAACAAAAATCAGGAAAGAGAGCAATAAAACAGCAGATAGAGTTAATAATGTATGATAATCCATTAGAAATGGCTTAATCCACCATAAACACAACCAAGTTACCAGACCGGCAAGAATTGGTTTAATTATATTCCGGCTGATAATTGTAAGCTTTAGAATCCAGTGGACTTCCAACACCCGAGCAATTCCAAGGGCAACCAAAGAAAACAGAGTTGCCCAAGCGGCTCCAATAATTCCAAATTTGGGTATCAGTACAATATTTAGAATGATATTCAGAACAAAAGCCCCGAGGGAATTCCAAAGTACCAATCGTGTAAATCCTGACATACTCAGGATCGGACCAGCCGTCCCAAGAGCGGCTTGAATAAATGTAGCAATCGTGAGTAACACCAGTACAGGTGCACTAGCCATATAATCAGGGCCGAATAATAACATCACTTTAGATGGATAAATAATGAAAACCAATGCCACAGGAATAGCAAATGTAATTAACCACCGGCTTACTAATTTATAGAGACGGGACATTTCCTTCGTGTCGCCTTTATTATGTAACTGAGACATGATAGGGGCATAAATACTGATAAATGAAACAAGCAGGGCCTGAAGTAGACCAGCAGTTCTTGCAGCAGGATGATAAAGCCCTACTGTAGATGCATCTGTAAAATACCCCAGCATCAAAACATCCATCCAATGCATAAAGATCTGCAGAATGGTTACAAACATAAGTGGAACCGAGAAAGCGAGCAATCGTTTATCAATCGAAGCTGACCAAACACTTTTAATGTTAACACTAGATATATTTTGTAATAATTTAAACATTAAGATACAGCCGATTACGCCAGTTATTGCAGTGGGTAGCATTAGTGCAAATTGCTTTGATATAAACCAAAATGAAATAACCATCCCTCCGAATAAGATTGTCGGATTCACAAATTGAGTTGTAAACACCTTATACTTCAACCGCTTAAAGCCCTGAGTGGCAAAGGCTGAAACCATGGTCAAGGCATTGAATGGTATGGTTAATGCAAATACAATGAGTACTGTTTTCAATAGAGGTGGCTCTTTTAAAACATTCGTCACGATCCATCCTGAGCCAAAGAGGATCAGTAGTGTAATTCCAAGAGAAAATACAACCGTCATTTTCAGGGCCGATCGGATTATGTTTTGAATTTGAAGTCTGTCTTTGTCTGGCTCAAGCCTGCTGACAAAACGCATTACTCCTGTTTCCAGTCCCATTTTAGCCATGACTTCCCCAATCCGCATTATGGAATTGGCTAGGACATAAATGCCCAGGTATTCCACACCAACCCACCGCGCCAACAAAGCTGTGTATAAATAGCGATTAACATTTCCATATATCATACCAGAAAATGTAATGGTGGATTCTTTCGCTATTTTTTGGGCGAGGTTCATTTTATTAATTTTGTGAATAATCCCTTAATAAATCCAATCCATGTCCAAGTAAACGCAGATAATCCATGCTTTTTATAAACCCAGTTTTTTAAAGCAACACCGTTTAAATAAATAAAAACGAAAGGTAAGAATCGACGCTTACCATATTTTCGGAAAAAATAAACTGTATTATGGACACGATAGAACATTCCTTTTGAAGCATTTATTTGTCTTGTTCCACCAGTCGGGACTCTCAAATGTTCGAGCATAGGTTTTGGTGAAAAAAGAATTTTACCCTCACATTTTGATACATTAAAACAAAAATCACAATCCTCGAGAATAGCATTACCAATATAATTCTTATCAAACCCTCCTATTTCTAATAGATAATTTCTTCTCACCGCAAAATTACAACCAACAACCCACTGACAATTTCCGTATTTATTTGCACTAAAATTTTTCTTTGTTTTTCCGTAAAACGTGATTAATCCTCCAGTTATCTTTAAATCACTCATCATAATCTTTGAATTAAGTTCAACTACTTTACCCCCAATCACAATATTTGGGTCAGGATTATCAATAAATTCTTTTAAATATTTCTCAATAAAATTAATTGCTGGAATTACGTCATCATCAACAAATACCAATATATTTCCGCTAGCATTTTGAGCCGCAATGTTTCTCGCGTTTGGTAATCCTACTTCATCGATATTGATATAAACATAATTAAATGTTTTTGATCTATATTTGACTAATCTTTTATCATAGAATTGAGTCTGGTCTAATACAATTAATTCAAAGTTTTTAATTGACTGATTATTAAAATGTCCGAGAGTTTTTAGGACAATTAAATTTCTATTATATGTAGGTATAATTACAGATACGGTATCACGAATCATAAATTGGCCATTATTTCAATGAAAGTTGAAAAAGCATTATCCTGTTTTTTTCACTACAAATGCAATACTAGATGAAAATATACCTTTTGAAAAATATTCAGATGTAGATGCTATAATATTCCCAAACCAATTTAACGTATAAGGCTCTCTATTATTTTTCTTCATAAATGGGAATTCAAGACAAATACCTATTCTGCGGTCATTAGTATGATATTGATCGTAATAAAACCAATCAATTATTTCAAAACCAGCATTTTCAATAAATTTTTTCAAATCTTTTTTACTATAATAATATTGATAAAATACTCTGTTTTTATTCCTAAATGAAGGATTAAGTAATTTTAATAATGGCATTGTAAAATATTTACGAAAAGTCCCACGATATAAATTCTGATAAGGAACAGCAACAATTAAGATACCATTTATTCTTAATACTCTAAATGCCTCATCTAATGCTTTTTTGGGACCACCTTCAAAATGTTCTATAACACCCATAGATAAATACAGATCAATCGAATTATCAATAATTGGCAAATCATTTACATCCCCTTTTCTGACATCAATTGAAGAATCTCTTTGCTTAATTAATTGAAGAGGTTTATCTGTAAAATCAACTCCGATTAAATTTTTATAATCTTTTTCTCGCAGAAAAAATAAAAATTTACCTAAACCACACCCTCCTTCTAACACAACACTTTCTTTATGGGAATTCTCTAATATAGCATTAAGCATTTTGGGGTAATCATTTTTTGCCTCTTCCAACTCATTATCAATCGTAGTTCTATCCCAAAAGGATACCCAACTTGTATTATTACTATTTAGAAACCATTTTACTGCCATTAGAATTTTATCCTAAACAATAAATAATAATTTTTATTTGTGATATTAAATCGATCAATATTCAGAAAATGAAAATTGAAGAAAACGTTTAAATAATAATAATATTTGTACAGTTGGAAGTACGATAAATAATAAATCTATTCTATTCCATAAAATGAAAACGAAGTAGAATAAATAGATATTATTAAATAGTAAAACTATTTCGTTTTTAAACCCTTTAGATCTATGTTTTAACAATTCTGGTTTATTGTATCCTTTTAAAATAAAACCTCTTATAAAATGTTCTAGTTGAGTTATTGCATGAATTGATATACCTGCAAATGCGAAAATAATCCCATTTTGTTTTTGTTGAGCTAAATAAAATCCTAAAACTGTTAAAACCAATAATCTAAGAATATGATCTGATACTGAATCCCAATAATATCCTTTTAGGGTTGGATTGATTGGGTGATAATATCCCAGTTTTTTATATCTTGCTAACAAACCGTCCATTAAATCAAATATCCACCCTAATTGAAGTAACACAACAATAATTATTCTATATTCAATTAAATTAACTAAAATAAGCCATATTGCTCCAAGTTCTGATAAAATCGAAGCAACAGTAACCATATTGGGTGTAATGCGAGAAAAAGAAATAAGAGCAGATAAAAAATTGGCAATGGGATAATGTATATTATTAGTTACAATATCAAAATTCTTTCTATATACTGAAATCTCTTTATATCGTTTGATGATCCCCATTTCGATTTTCTTATAATTTTTGGGTTAAAACAAATAAATGTTTTACATCCACAAAAATTTCTTCATCATCATTTTTATAATTCACCAAATTTTTATATATATCTGAAGTATTTCTATGTTGATTTATTATTTCCTGTTTCTTTTGTTCATCTTGACAAGTATTTCTCAACCAGTTTTGGATGCTTTGTGTTTCTAATACATATTCAACCTCATTTAATATTTTGAAATCTGAAAAGAGACTAATGATTTCACTATGGGTTGGATAATGAATATCTCTGCCTATTAACTTATCATATTCATCAGATATTTTATCACTGAAGGGAATCACTTGTGAAAATAGATATATTCCTTCGTTTTTTAAACAACGAAATATTTCAGCAAATGCATATTTTGGATTTTCTAGGTAATGAATAACATTACGCATGTATATCAGATTAAAGTAATCTTTTTCAAAAGGTAAACTATGAGCATCACCAACTACAGTTGTAATACCGTCATGATCTATTTTAGACATCATTTCTTTACTTTTATCTAAACCTATCAATGGACCAAACATATCAACAACTTTATTTGCTACTGCTCCGGTACCGATACCTACTTCTAATATATTGTCGTAAGCCGTTTCTTTGGATATCAAGGATAAAAAAGCATCTAATAAATGGGAGTCTTTAACCCAGTTTGTTTTATTATATTTTTCAGCTCTTTCTTTCCAAAAATTATTATTTATCATTTTTTCCTTATTTCCATAATTCGTTTAATAATTTGTATTCATTCACTGCAGATTTCACAAAATGTATAAAGTAAATAATTGCCAGCAAGACAAGATAAATAAATTTTATTTCATTATATTGGTCTAGTGATAAGAAATAAACACCCAAAAATGCTATTACTGTTATTGTATTCATAAGCCCAATCGGCAACCCCCAAAAAATGATGACAATTTTGGATATTAACCCCGCTAATGACATTTTTTCTTTTCCAAATCCTTTGGGCATATCCATAAACAATCGTGATTTTTTTACAAGCTCCTGATTACGTTCCAATTGACGTATAACAATATGTTCCCGAGAAAATTGAGGTGTCCATTTCCATATTGAAACAACAATTATTGGAACAACAATAAATGTCGAATATCCATGCATCACTAATCCAATAGTTAAAAAAATCGGTAATAAAGGTTCCAGAAGTAATGATCTTAAATAATCAAAATACGCACCACTATATTTAGTCCCTTTATTTGTACGTAAACGCGATAAGTCACCATCAATACAATCTAACAAAAATGATAGCTGAAATAATAGAATTCCAATCAAATCATTAAACGCACCGCCTATGAAAAAATAATAAAAACTGCATAGTCCAACAATGATACTTAAAAACGTAATGTGATTAGGAGTAATAAAAGTGTTATTTAATATTAATGCAACTATACCGGAAATTTTCCGTTGAAAGTGCCGGACAAAAAAGAAATCCTTTTCTTTATGTTTTTGAAATTGTTTTCTGTCAATCATAAAATGAGACTAAATGAATTCAGGACGCATAAAAACGAAGCCGAAAATATTTAATAATGTTAGCTAATAATAAAAACGGACTACATAATATTGTGGTCAACCATTGAGAAATTGTTGCATGTTTAATATAGATCCGAAACAACCCCCAGAATTTTCTGTTCAATTTTTTATACGAAAATTCTCCCCCCACTGAAGATGATACTTTATGCCATATTTTCGCATCTGGTGCCATCAATATTTTCCTGCCGCTATTTTTAACTCTCAAAGATAGATCAACATCTTCTGCATACATGGAAAAATTTTCATCGAAACCATTCATTTCAGAAAACAAATAAGATTTAATTGCAAAGCAACAACCTGTTGCATAATCGGTGGTGTCCATCATGGAAATATCCGTCGAATCCATTTTGCGTATATTTCTGTGAGCAATTTTCCCAATGGTTAAATTGACTTCTGCACCGTTAAACCAGATTCGCTCCGGTTCATCCGCATAGTAAATTTTAGCGGCAGAAATTCCTGCGTCTAAGTTATCCAATATTAGTACTAATTCTCTCAGAAATTGCGGATCAACAAACGTATCATTATTAAGAAAAACCACTATCTTCGGATCATGTTTCAATATTGCATGTTTAAAACCCGTATTATTACCCGCTGCATAGCCAATATTGTCCTTCAGTTCCAATACATCAACATTTGGAAAAGTTGATTCAATATATTTGACTGACTCATCAGTCGAACCATTATCGACAACTAAAACATTAAAATTTTTATAATCCACTTTTTCCAGTGAACCCAGGCAATCCTTGAGAAGATATTTCCCGTTCCAATTGAGGACAATGACTGTTACTGAGGGATCAGTTTGCATTGGCTAATTCTTCAATTGCGGTAACCATGCCTTTCCAGGAAAAGCGTTTTTTATAATCCGCAATATTTGATTTAAAAGATTCTTTATTTTCATTGTTAAAGAAAGTCCTGATTGCGCTGGCAAACGATTCAGGGTTAGGATCAACGCAAAAACCAGTTTTCCCCTCTTCAACAATTTCAGGTAATCCACCCACATTGCTAACAATGACAGGTGTATCATAATGATACGCAATTTGGACTATTCCACTTTGAGATGCTGATCTATATGGCAAAACAACCACATCTGCCGCAGAAAAATAAGTACCAACATCTTCATCGGGTATAAATGAAAAATGGGTTCGTACATTTTCTGTTAACCCACATTTTTCAATAATATCAGAATACTTTTGCTCATTTTCATAACATTCTCCAACAATCATTAGTGTATAATCATTAAGGTCTTTTTTAAGCATTCCCATGGCATCAATTAAAATATCCAGACCTTTATACTCCCTTATTAAACCGAAAAACAATATGACTTTATCAGTAGAAATATCTAATTTTTTCCTCGCTTGCTCTTGCGTAGGCACTTGTCCAAAGATACTGTAAATAGGGTGAGGACTGTATTTGTATTGAGCATCAGGAATAATGCTTAATAATTCTTCCTCTACTTTTTTAGAAAGGACAATAAATGCATCCATTTGATTTATAAATCTTTTTGTTAATCGAAAATCTAACACACGCTTTTCATGAGGAATAATATTATCGCAAATGGCAATGATTTTTATGTTTGATACTTTTCGAATCCTTTTTGCCACGGAAGTAAATGCGGGAGCAAAAAACGGCATCCAGTACCTAAATAAAACCAAATCCGGATCAGAGTCAACGATGATATCTGCTGTTTTTTTCCATGTTAAAGGATTAATCGAACTTAAACAACGGTTGCTTTCAAATTCTTGTGCTGCATTACCATATTTATATTGTGTCTTTCCAGGAAATAATGCTTTCGGATATTGAGTTGTAAAGTTGAATGCCTGCACATCATGTTTTTTTGATAGGTGATAAGCGAGAGCAGAATTCAAATCAGCAATTCCTCCTCTGAATGGAGGGAATGGTCCTACGATAGCTATACGCATTTTGTGCTTATTCGGAAGAAATACTAAAAATTCGTTTTACTCGGTCTTCTTTTCCCTGCTGGCTGGCAGTGATCATTTCAGCAATCAACCCGATAGAGAAAAACCACATGCCTAATACAAAAATCATTGCACCAAACACGATTAGGGCAAAATGTTTTTGAAATGGATGACCTAAAATAATCTTATAATAAATAGCAAAGCATTCCATAATAAATGCAGACCCCACGCTGAATAAACCAAACAATCCAAATAAATGTAATGGTCTTTGGGTATAACGGTTTAAAAATAAGATTGTCAGCAAATCAAAAAAACCATGAAACAATCTGCCTCCGCCATATTTCGTTACTCCAAATTTTCTCTGTCGGTGATTTACAACGATCTCAGAGACCTTGAATTTCTTCTGACCGGCCAGAGCGGGGATATAGCGATGCCTGCCACCATAGATATCCAACATTTTTACAACCGCTTGCTTGAAGATTTTTAACCCGCAATTCATATCATGAATTTTTACTCCGGTCATCATTCCAGTAACAAAATTGGCCAATTTGGACGGTAAACGCTTGGTCCAAGGATCATGACGGTTTTTTTTCCAACCGGAAACAAGATCATACCCTTCTTCCAGTTTTTTAATGAGATTCGGAATTTCAGCAGGATCATCTTGTAAATCTGCATCCATAGTTACTACATATTTGCCTTCTGCTAACTTAAACCCTTCTGCTAGAGCTGCTGCTTTACCATAATTTCTATAGAATTGAATTACTTTTGTATGTGCATCAGATTTGGCTAAATTATTCAAAATATCTATCGAGCCATCAGAACTGCCATCATCCACAAAAATAAGCTCGTAAATTTCAAATGATGTTAAAATTGCATTAAGTTCGTTATGCAATTCATTTAGTGACTCAACTTCGTTATATACTGGAATGATTATCGATAAAAATTTCATGACTGTGCTTGTGGAATTGAAGGTGGAATAGATTTTATTAAATGTGGATATGAACTGCCATATTCGCGTTCATCAAATGTAATATCAATTGTTTGTTTCTCTGTATCCATGTCTATATGTACTGCATCAAGTGTCAGTTCATTACTAGAAAATGTAATATGGATTGATGATTCTTTCTCTATTTTATTATCTATTTGGAATAGCGGCTCATACCCCCAAAAAATGGCTATTAGATCTTTCGGTGTAACAAATTCAAAAAAAGGAAATCGAAGATAAATACTTTCCGAAGAAAATCGGATATTTTGAATAATATCCCATGCCTCAACAGAATTTGGATTCAAAATCATCAGCATTGTTTTACGACCCAAAAGATCTTTAAAATGAATATAAACATCTTCCTCGGTACACGTAAAATAAAAAGATAATTTACCACTCACGGGTCCTCTTGAAAGTAACGTACCCTTACCCCTGCACACTTTTTGATCTTCAACCATTTGTTCGTATTCAATTGAATTCTGTTTTGTTGATAAAATAGGCTTATGGATAAACGATGTGCATCTATTGAGACAAATTATGGTTAATAAACCAATAATTACTATTTTATTCAGAATTTGCCTTTAACTTAAGAGATTCATTTTCAGGATCAAGTTCTAATGCTTTTTTATAATATACTTGAGCTTCTTTTTGTCTATTGGAAGATAGTAAAATATCTCCAAAATGTTCCAATACAACTGCATTCGTATTTTCTAGTTCAATGGAATTCTTGATGTAATTTATCGCTTCATTCATATGTCCAAGTTTGAAATGTATCCATCCATATGTATCTAAATAAGCAGCATTATTTGGCGCTAAAGCAATAGCCTTTGCAGCATATTGCAATGCATCTTCCAAACGATTATCTCTTTCCACAAGACTATAGGCGTAATTATTTAGTGCCTGTGCATCCGTACTATCAGTGCTAATTAGTTGCTTGTATAGTGAGTCAGAGACTGCCCATTGGTGTTGTGAATCATTAATAATAGCTAGGACGTGCAAAACATTTCGTGATTTAGGCGAAATTTCCAGTGCACGATTTAAATAGATGAGCGCTTGATCGTATGTTTGATTTTGATAATATGAATTACCTAAGAGATATTGAATTGCATATTCGCTTTGAAATTTTTCTTCAACGCTCTGTAAAATATCGATTGCATTTTGAAAATTATTTGTATTCAAGTAAATAAGAGTTTTATTAATGTATCCTCTGGGATCGTTAGGGAATAAAGCAATCATTTTTTCTGAATATATATTTGCAGAATCAATTTGGTCTAATTCCAACAATGCAGATGTTAAAAAATGCATTACATCAACATGCTCCTGATCTAAATCGAATGCTTGCTGAAGAAATGATAACGATTGCTCAAACTGACCTTTTTGATAAAATATTACTCCCGATTGAAATACTCGATCTTTGGTTATTCCTTCTACATCCAAAATCATATTTATGATTTCCAAGGCCTTGTCGTAGTCTTCTCCCATGATAACCAAATCAGCATACGCACTCAAATATTCAATTTTTCTACTGTCAATTTTAACAAGATGAGCATACACTTCAGTTGCTATCTGCAATTGATTTGATCGCAATGCAATCTCGGCAGCCCGTTCTAATGACTTGATTTGTGATGGATCAATCTCATATGCTTTCCGATATAATTGGATCGCTTTTCCCCATTGCATTTGCGCAGAAGCAAGTTCTGCATGAGCATTGACATGTTCAGCATTATTCGGTTCAATAGTTGATAATATTACAAACTGATCTTCAGCTTTTTGATACTGATGGCGGATAATGTATTGATTCGCTAGCATTATTCTTGCTTCAACATCTTTATCATTTAACGAAATCGCTGATTGTAAATGGTCTTCAGCCCTCTCAATTTTTCCAAGTTTCCATAATGATTCCGCTAGTGAAACATGGATTGATCCAGCGTTTGGATCAAACCTCAAAGCGTCCTGTAGTTCAATAATGGCCATCGGATAATTGTTCTGACTGATGTATAACTGTGCATCCATAAAATGTTTCAAAGCCTCCGGGTTTGGCTCATCCAACTCACTTGGGATTGATTCTTTTACATTCGATTCAACAGAAGTGACTGGACGATGAGAACAACTAACTAAAATGAAAAAAGATATAAATATATATTTACGAAATCGACTCATATAGGATTATATAACACTAACTAGTTGATTCAGTATCAGCTGTATGACCCGCTTTTTTTTCATAAACAGTTACAAGATTCCCACCATGCGCTTTCGCATCATACATTGCTTCATCGGCTTTTGCAATAAGATCGCTGATATTTACTGCGTCATTTGGATATCCAGCCAATCCACAACTGATTGTCATCTTGACATCGATATTGTCTAAACTGAATGGAAAGGTTGCGATCATTTCTGTAATACGCTGAGCAACCGCAATGATCTTTTCGATGGTTGTATTGATCATTAGAATAGAATATTCTTCTCCACCATATCTTCCAACTACATCAATGTTACGAACATTTTCTTTGATTATTCTTGCAACTTCACGAATAACGTAATCACCATATAAATGACCATATGTATCATTGATGCGTTTGAATTTATCTAAGTCCAAAATAGCAAACACAATATTATGATTGTAACGATTTGCCCTGCTTATTTCTTCACCAAATCGATCCAAGAACGCTTTGTGATTCAATAATTCAGTGAGGCCATCGTGCATGGCGCTGTCACGCATGGACCAATATTGTTGCTGCCAAGAAACGATTGAACCAAAGGTCAATGCCAACAGCTCTAATAGATTTTTATCTGATGTGGAAAATTCTTGGGACCGTTGTTTCTCAAGTGTGATGCTATACTTAATTTCTTCATTAACTAGTATCGGCACAGATAACATTGAATTGAATTCAAACTTATCTAAATCACCATCTTCAAAACGTCCTTTTTCATAAAAGTCCTCTATTAAATTGGTAGACTCTATCGTATCTTTATTTTGAAAATTTTTCCCGAATATATTTCCTGTAATTGAATATAATTTTTCCAGATCAACATCACCTGTAAACCCATCTTCTATTACAACTTTAAAATTTCCACCATCGTTTTGAAGTTTAGATATTGTCAGTTTATCATATGAAAAAAATGTTCTGCAAAGATCTCTTACTTTTTCGTACAATCCACGAACTTCTGATTGAATACCCAACGAATTCAATAAATTTGCGATTTGATAATGAAAATAATTATCAGAAGACAATTTTTCAATATTATCCAGTTTTCCCATCCCCATTGAAACGAAATGTCCCAAGCTGGTGAGCATAACTCTATCTCTTTCATTGATATTCGAAAAATGATCTGTTTGTATTATGATGCAACCTACAGGAGCGTTTTTATAAAGCACTCTTGATCCAAAAACACATTCACTACCCCGCCAAGTTTTTTCAACAAACAATTCGTTCCATTCTTCTCGAACATCCGACTGCTGCAATAACACTGCTTCATTTTGATTGAGAATTGTTTGAAGAATATCATTATCAATTTTGATTGTATTTTTAAAAATTTCATTTCTAGAAAATTGTACGTTCATATTTTGACTATTGCCATCAAGCATATAAAATGCTGCTTTGTAATTATCATTGATAGCAGAAATCATATTGAAAACAATATTTAGTAGTTGTTCGTATTGATCTTGAAGATCTTCACGAATTATTACACTTCGATTTACAGATGTGGATTCTTCAAAATTGTCCTTTTCTTTATGCTCCGGAGAATCAAGTTCCGAAGTAGAGAATTGAATTAAAATGACAATAATTAAAACAAAAACAATTACTCCAAGTATTTGGTAAAATATTCCTTCTGGAGCAGGATAAATAAATAATACAAAAGCCAGTACGGCCAGTATGGATACAGTAACAAGTCTGTTAAGGTTCATTTTAAATAAAATCCTCGCTGGTTGAAAATACATCTTCAGCGAGGATATCTGGAAGGTCTTTAAAAAGGGAAATAAATTTATGGTCTTTTGTCGCCGACTAACCGGATTCGATTCTCAAATTCATGTTTTTGTTGGTTTGTGACATCAATTTCGGTTGAATCATCATCGGCTTCTGCCAAGAGTTCATCTTGAAGTAGTTTATTATCAACCGGTGTATTTAGTTCCTTTCCTTCAGCCATGTATGGTTGAAATCCAGCTTGATTAGTATTGACTGGCACGAATTCAAGTCCGAGCACTACGATAGCAATAACAGCAACTGCAGATAATCCTGCCATGAGCGGAGTATATCCTGCAAATGAGCGAGTTGTTTTAACAACAGATTTAGCTTCTTTCTCTGCTGCAATTCGTTTATAGAGATTATCTCCAAACGATTTAGAAGTCTCTATTACTGGCATGGATTTCATCGAACCCATGAGTTGCTTTACAGACTCAACTTGTTCTTTGGCTTCCGGGTGATTTCCAAGGTAAGTTTCAAATTCCTTACGCTGGTTCATTAATAGATTATTTTCGATATAGTCGGATATTAAATCCTCAAACTGATAGCGGTCCATTCTATATATTGTCCTCCAATTTATCTGAATTCTTTAAGTGTCTGTTGTAACTGTAGTCTTGCACGATTTATTCTCGATTTTACTGTTCCTAGTGGAACGTCGACGATTTTACTAATCTCTTCATAAGAAAGTTCCTGAATATCTCGCAAAATGACTACTGTCCGAAAATGAAGTGGTAATTCTTGAATGGCTTTTTGAATTTGTTTTTCTGCAAAATGACCTTGTGCCGTTTCGCCTGTTTCCGGTTCCACTGATGGTAAAATGTATTCACTTTCTTCAGTACCCATTTGACTTAAGTTTGTAACCTTATGGCGTTTTTTTCGACGTAATTCCGTTTTAGCCAGATTTCCGGCGATTGTATAAATCCATGTAGAAAATTTGGCAATATTTCGATAGTAATGGCGATGGGTATATAATTTCAAAAGAGTATCCTGAACAATATCTTCTGCTTTTTCTATATCATTTATAAATCGAAATACAAAATTCATTAGTCGATCTCGATAGCGATTTACTAATTCAGTATAAGCTTGTTCATCCCCTTCCTGGAAACGGGAAATTAATTCTTCGTCCGTATATCGAAATTCGCTATCCATTATCACTGAGGGAGCTGAAGAGAAATCTTGAGAGTAGGGATTCATCGCTTTCACTGGAGGTCTTTATGCTCCGGTCAATATCGCCCAGAATGGCAAGGGCATTCTCAATTTCCTGTTTAGAATAATTTTTTGCATGATCAGGTAGTTTATTCCTTACTCCATTGGTTAATGGAATAAAACCCCTGAATGGTTTAGAAGTTCCATTTTCCATACACATAAAGAGTAATTCTTGAAAAAGGGTTGTTAAATTAGGCATTAATGAAATAATACTACTTCGTGAGATCAAGTCTTTTCCAGTTAATAATGCTTTGGATAAATCCTTTTGTCCTACGGCATTTAAAAATTCCCACATTTTGAATTCACGGTTCCAACCGCTGAATTTTTGCACATATTCCGGTGTAAGAATATCGTTTTCATCTAAACTGATACATATTTTTTCTATTTGATTAAAAATATGATAAACGGAATCTCCTGACATATCTAAAATCTCTTGAACTACGCTGGGTGGAGCATCAATTCCCTGATCATTAAAAAATTGGTTTGCCCAAGCTCGAAGTTTATTTTCAAACGGACTTCTACAATCAATGGAAGTGAATAAATTTTTAAATTTGTCAGCTATGGCTAATTTGGAATAGAAGTCATCCATAATGATAACCAAATAGTGATTTGGCATCGGACAATTACAAAACTGTAGTAATTCATCCCTATATTTATTTTGAATTAATTGAGGGTTTCTCAATACAAATAATTTTTTTGTACTGAATAAATCTGATTGCGTTAACCGATCAATAATTTCCTGTTGACCCATATCCTCTGGTATAAGAATCTCATGATGTTTTGACTCATCAACAAAAAGTGTTTTTTCCAGTTTTCTAATAAAATATTCATGCAAGAAATAGTCATCTCCCATGAGGAAATATATCTGATGTAAATCTCCTTTTATTAAGGACGAAAAAACTTCTTTTATCGTTAGTGTTTTCAATTTTCCTTATCCATCAAACTGACTATGACCACAGCAACAAAAGCAAAAACAAAACTGATCAGTCTTTCTGTCATTAAAATTTGCAATGAATCAACGTTGGCCCATATTATGGTTGTAATCGCACCAGTAGCCAACCCAGCAATGATTCCTTTACGGGTTGTTCTTTTCCACCATAACATCAGAACCAATGCCGGTCCAAACGACGCACCAAGTCCGCTCCAAGCGTAAGATACCATTTCAAATACTAGATCTTTCGTCCGCCAAGCCATAATAAATGCAATAATACCGATAATCACAGTTAATATTCTGCTCAATTTTAAATAATCTGTATTCGGTTTTTTTAGTGTTTTACCCACAAGATCTTCTGTTAGAATTGTAGTACTGACCAATAATTGCGAATCTGCTGTTGACATCATCGCGGCAATGGCTCCGCTGATAAAAATTCCTGCCAACCATGCAGGAAGTAAATGCGTCGCTAAAATGGGCATTAGTTTTTCCGGGTCAGGTAACATAGAAACAGATTGGATTACCTTTCCTTCAAACGATAATACACCGGCATTTACTATGTGCAAACCGATTAATCCAATAAACATGGAACCAAAAAACGCAGGGACAGCCCAGGCGTATGCGATTTTCCGGCTAACACGAATATTCTCCGACGAATCTATGGCCATATATCTTACAACTAAATGAGGCTGACCCAAATATCCCAATCCCCAACTCAATCCACCAAGAGCTGCTGCTGTTGCTCCCCAACCTATCTTACCTCCAAAAAGAGTTTGTGTATCCCAAATAGTTCCAGTATATCCAATACTCTTTATTTCAAGAAACGCAGCAATCGGCAAGATCACCAATGTTCCAAACATGATTACCCCCTGGATAACATCCGTCCATGCTACCGCAAAGAAACCACCTAAAATGGTATATAAAACAATAATCAGCGCTCCCAAAATCATACCCTGCATTTCAGATATACCAAATGTGACATTTAACACTTTTCCTGCACCGGAAAATTGAGCCGCTACATAAAACACAAAGAAAAAAATAATAATCACTGCAGAAAGTATCCGAATAGTTCCCTTTTCATCATTAAAGCGGCGTTCTAAAAGTTCCGGTAGAGTAAGTGCATTGTATTTTTTCGTCGCTTCCCTCAATGGTTTCGCTATAATTAGCCATGAGAGTACAATTCCAGAAACACAGCCAACAACAGTCCATAATTCCAAAAGCCCAGCTACCAGAGCAGCTCCGGGCAAACCAAGAATAAGCCATGCAGATTCACCGGATGCTCGTTCAGATAGAGCGATCACCCATGGGCCTAATCGTTGGCCCCCTAATGCAAAATCTTTAATATCCTTTAATATGCGTGCGGCATAAAATCCGACACTAAGAACGATCAGTAAATACAAGATAAATACTACAGCTATCGTATTCATATTATATAAGCAATAAAGTTAATAGACCAATGGATAAGCAATAGATTCCAAACCAATGAAATTTTCCTTTTGAAATTAATTGCAATAACCAGCGCAACGATGCCCAGCCAACCAGAAATGAACTTAAAAATGCTGTTAATATTACTGGTAATGATAATCCCTGCATACTGACGGATTCTACATCCAGAGCTGTTAATAAACCGGCTCCTGCGATAGCAGGTATCGCCAATAAAAAAGAAAACCTTGCAGCTTTTTCTGAAGAAACACCTAGTAACATCGCCGTTCCGATTGTCGCTCCGGATCGAGAAATTCCTGGTATGATAGCTGCAGCTTGAGCGCATCCGATTATAAAGCCACTTTTAATATTTAGTGAGCTGTTCTTTTCGACAGACCATTTTGTTAAAATCAGCCAAACTCCTGTTATTATCAAACTAAATGAAACGGCCGAAATATTATCAAAAATTGAACTGATATTTTCTTTTAATGCTAATCCGATAATTACTGCAGGAATTGTTCCAACAATGATAGCTAAAATCAGATTCCTGTTTTTTGCTGATGACAAATTGAAGATTATATCAAGAATATCATTTTTAAATACGACTAAAACACTGCAGAGTGTCCCCATGTGAACCAAAACTTCAAAAATGTTGCCGGGTAAAGACAATCCTAAAATTTGCTGTCCGATCACTAAATGACCGGAACTGCTTATGGGTAAAAATTCTGTTAAACCTTGGAGGGACCCTAGGATAAGTGCATCAATCATGTTCATAATAAGCTTATAATTTAGAGGGAACAGATTAGAATAAAAAGATTACACCCAACCACATATTGCGATCATACGCCCGGCTTTATTTCCATCTCTTCGGTATGAATGATACATTTCCGGGTGGCAACTCGTACATTCAGACAGAATAATGATTTGTTTTTCCTTTATCCCAAGATCAATTAATTCAGCTTGAACAACACCCTGCAAATCCAGGTATAAGCGATCTGCCTTACCATTTGTCAAAAATGCTTCAGGGAATTTCTCTGCCACTTCTGGACCTATTTCGAAACAGCATTGTTGAATTGATGGACCCATGAGTACTTTAATATCTTTGATCCTACTTCCAAATTTTACCATTTCTTGAATTGTGTTTGTGACAATTTTTTTCGCGGTTCCCCTCCATCCTGCATGGATTAAGGCACATATGTTTGTATTTTTGTCCAATAAATACACTGGAATGCAGTCAGCAACTTGAATGGATAAAACAATATCTCGATTATTAGAAATAAGAGCGTCTACGCCTTCAACCCTTCCTCCTTGTTGACAGATGCAAACAATGTTACTGTGAATTTGTTTAGGCACCACTAGTTTTGATGGCTGCAATGAAAGTTCTTCAGCAAAACAAATCCTGTCATCCGGAGTAAAAAATGGAAAAGAACGGAGAGTAAATCCGGCTTTAAAACCATTGGATGCAAAAAGATGGCTTAAATCAAGAAAAGACTCTTTTAGAATTGACAATGAATTAAGGTCTTTGCTGTATATATAATTGAGCGGAATCGCCGACAAATGTTCCTATGGGATGAAATGTATTATTTTTAATTTGTAAAATATGCATTGATTTATTGCTGTGGTCATCCGGAGTAAAATAAATGGTGTGGGCAATTCCTTCAAAATATTCTTGTTCTAATTTTTCAACAAACTCCATTTTATCTGAAATCCCGGAATTCAAAATTGAAACCAGCATTCCACTTACATCAAATCCCAACAGATAGTCCTCATTTTTTCCGGCCAAACTCTCGTCCTCGGTTTGATCAACCTGAGGTATTTTTTTATGAGACAATATGGTCATAGTCTCAAGATGCGGACCTATGTTATCTTGGTTCAGTACTAGTGGTTGATTCCAGGCATAATTTCCTACCAAACTTGTATTTAGATTGTACATAGGCAACTGTGTACCAATATAGTTCAAATGACTGGGATGAATGGGTAAGTACAATGCCTGAATTGTATTTAAGATCACTACAGAGGAATCCTTTATTTCTTCTTTTTCGTCATCGTCATTTAATTCGAAAAAATCATCAGCGCTGATATCAAAAAGAGCATCTAAGCTATCAAATGACATTCCTAAATACTCATCGTATTGATTTTCTGGTGGTATCAGGTTAAACGCAATTCGACGAAGGGATTGAAATTGTTTCTTCAAGTTTTCTGGTTTTCCAGTATATCTCTCAACAGCAACAACTTTTCGATCCAAGGCATCCATTTCCTTTAAAAAAGCATCTGTTATTGCTTCTCCAAAAGCATCGGTAGGAGCCATAACTGCCACACTATCTTTGCCAAGGTTATCTGCAATCCAACGGGCTGCATATCGTCCTTGTCTCATCCAATCTGCCTGAATCTGATAGATATTATCACCGATTTCTGAATAGGAAATTTCATTGTCCCCAATAACAAATACTGGAATTGAATGGTGACCAATAGCATTCACTGCTGCAAATGTTTTTGTTTTATCCAGAGAAGTGATTATTCCATATATCTGACGATTCCTCCCCAACCGTTCTACTGCTTTGATCGTTTCTAAAGGATCACTCTGGCTATCTTCTATTTGAAAAGCAATTTTGATTGTTTGATCTGGTCTGTTAGCATATTGATACAATCCCCTTAAAAATGCTGTTCCTGAAGATTCATTCTTCCCGGACAATGGCAAAACTACTCCAAATGTAACTGTTTCAATACCAAGTTGGTAGGATGCTATCTGAAGTTCTTCATATAGTTTATAAAATGATTCCGGTACTTCAGACGGATCTATTTTACTCAAAACAAATGCGCAATCATCCGGATTACCATCGTGCAAAAAGTTGTATGCTTGTGCTAAAAATAAAATTAATTCATTTTCTCCACTAACGAGTAAATGTTGTTCCTCAACAGCTCTTGGAGATATATTTAATAAAATTGTTTGATGTAATCGCTGGTCTATCCTTATAAAATCTTGTTCTTCAAGTTGACGAGAACGCAAATACATTCTGAACGCAACATCTATATCACCCTCTTCTATAAAGATATCTCCCATGATCAAAAATGATTCAGATAAATATGCATTACTTCTTATTAATTGCTTACCTCGTTCTTTTGCTTTGTCCAACCTGCCAAGCGCAAAATCGGTTTTCATTGTTAATAATAAGATCGGGAACGTGTGATCGCCAGCGGGTTTTTTAAGGAGCTTTTGTAACATATTTTCTGCCGTTGCAAATCGTCCTTCATCATAATGTTTAAGTGCCTTTTCAAACTGTTCAGAAACAATACGCTGCTGCAACCAGTTTTGACCGAATACATTTCCATTCAGAACAAAAATGAATAATATGGTTGTGAAAATTTTCATTGTATTTGAATTATATAAACGAATCTAACTTCATTTGTTCCTGTGATTTGTATACCGCAATGATGAATTTAAACATTTTAGTTCTTAACTTGGATTTGTTTATCGTTTGTCTATAAAAAACTACTATTAACGTATAAGGACAATTGAGAAATTCTATAAAGTCCGTAATATTCTATATTTACATTGAAGATTAACATAGTATGGCAATTTTCACGCATTATAGATGGGAAAGGATATGTATCCCTAAAAAGAGTCTATCGCTGTAATTCCATTTGGAAAAATTCAAACAGCCATTGATGAAATAAACCAATTGTGATTTGTCGATAAGACTGGGTTAATTAAATCAGTTAGCCAAACAATCAGAACTTTACGAGTTTCAATCCTCTCCGCCCAATTAAGGACGGAGCTACTAGATGATTATATGGATAAGAAAAGGAATAGGGTGTTTCAATCCTCTCCGCCCAATTAAGGACGGAGCTACCCGCTGTATTTTTTGTAAAAGCTACGACATAGGAGTTTCAATCCTCTCCGCCCAATTAAGGACGGAGCTACAATAAAAAGAATCGTATGGATTTACGATGAAGATGTTTCAATCCTCTCCGCCCAATTAAGGACGGAGCTACTTTAATGTGGGGGACATATTCTCCAGAGTGTAATGGTTTCAATCCTCTCCGCCCAATTAAGGACGGAGCTACTTTAGTGATTATCTATAATGATTTCATTCTCAATGTTTCAATCCTCTCCGCCCAATTAAGGACGGAGCTACATGGTAGGTTGTCATTATCACCAGAATTATCATCAGTTTCAATCCTCTCCGCCCAATTAAGGACGGAGCTACAGGTGTTGAACAAGAGCCTGGCAGCGGTGGAAAAGTTTCAATCCTCTCCGCCCAATTAAGGACGGAGCTACAAATCCGTCGTTTAGTTCGTGAAGCTATTATCAGTTTCAATCCTCTCCGCCCAATTAAGGACGGAGCTACTAACAGGGCGGCCTTTTAAACGCCTCATTGTGAGTTTCAATCCTCTCCGCCCAATTAAGGACGGAGCTACCGATTGATGAAAGCAAGCTTCCATCGTTGCTCAGTTTCAATCCTCTCCGCCCAATTAAGGACGGAGCTACGAAGGTAGCAGCACGCGGCCGTTGGAATGATGATGTTTCAATCCTCTCCGCCCAATTAAGGACGGAGCTACGTTGGCACGAAGATGATTTAGCTGGGCGTATACTGTTTCAATCCTCTCCGCCCAATTAAGGACGGAGCTACCTCATATTGTATTATCAATCCACTGTGGGTTATTAGTTTCAATCCTCTCCGCCCAATTAAGGACGGAGCTACCAGGCATTGAGGACTAACGATTTACTCCGCAAGGTTTCAATCCTCTCCGCCCAATTAAGGACGGAGCTACCCTGTATATATGATATTACCAAGATTATTGTCAAGTTTCAATCCTCTCCGCCCAATTAAGGACGGAGCTACCTAGGACAGTCATACGTTGCACCCGCTGTTTCGGTTTCAATCCTCTCCGCCCA
>VAOY01021497.1_pt1 | contig 85855 bp, 76 predicted proteins | sample 3393881 | NCBI WGS metagenome assembly VAOY01 (sample SAMN08290430, study PRJNA428436) | hydrothermal vent metagenome | isolation source: Deep-sea hydrothermal vent chimney | place: Indian Ocean: Southwest Indian Ridge
AAAAAGTTAAAAAGTGAGAGAGCTTGCATCAGTACGATACCTGTAATGTATAAAAATTCCAAGTATTATCAGGTCTATCCTGTTATATGCTATATCGCTTAATTTTAAAGGATTTACCCACAACTTCTGTGCATAGTTGCGATTAATCAGACATAAAAATTCACCTATTTATGACCTTTTAAGCACCTGTTTTTGTATTTTATATGCACGAACACTGCAAATAGCCGAAATTAGTTCCAAACAACCATTTCGACGACATTACCAGCATTTACTTACAAAGTTATTTAAATTTATTACTTTTTATAACTTTTAGAATCATTTATACATCTAAGAATATAGCGAAGGGATTGCACTTTGTCTGCAAAATTAGCGACATAATGAGCATAACAAGCAAAAATAGTTATATAGGAAGTGAGTGAAAATTGCAGGTTCAGCATAGCGTCTAACATCATGCTTTATAAATATCAGGTATAAAAAAAGCACCCTAAGGTGCTTTTTTTAACAAAACAGCAGATATTACTTCTTGCTGCTAAGTGCACCGAAGCGCTTGTTGAAACGATCAACACGGCCGCCAGTGTCTAAAATCTTTTGCTTACCAGTGTAAAACGGGTGACACTCAGAACATACGTCTAAGTGGATGTCTTTACATAAAGTAGAGCTAGTTTCGAATTTGTTACCACATGAACAAGTTGCAGTGATAGCTTCGTACTTAGGGTGAATACCTTCTTTCATAGGGAACCTCTAGTTAAGGCCGCATCGCTCTCCAAACCCGTAGTCTGGCACCATACGTCGTTAATACAATTAATAGGCCGCGTATTTTATAGGCCAATACGCTCTGCGACAAGCTTTAAATGCATCTTTCGCTAAAAAAATAAACAGACGGCGCTTGGTTTAGCATTTGTTGGTAGGTTTTTACGACTATTTTTAGTACATTATCTGTCTGTTCTTGTTTTCGTTGAGCCACCATGCACTTTGTAGAAGTTGCCATAAAAGTCCCTTTACCGCGTACCTTCGATTATAAAGTTGAACCGCTGTTGCATAACACTGAATTGCAGCCGGGCATGCGTGTTCTTGTGCCATTCGGTCCACAAAAAAAAGTAGCAGTCATACTTGCCACGAAAACAAGTACTGACATCCCTAAAGAGAAGATAAAAGCTATCATAGAGGTGATTGACGAAGCCCCTATTTTATCCAAACGTCATTTAGAGCTATTAAAGTTTACAGCTCGCTACTACTGCTACCCTTTGGGTGAGACCATACATACCGCACTGCCAGCAGCATTAAGGCAAGGTGAATGCCCTGATAAAACCAGCATTAATATGGTTGAGTTGACCGAAAAAGGGGCAAAGCTCCCCTCTTTACGAGCGAAAACGCAACTCAACTTATTAAAACAACTTGCGCAGTCGGGTAAGTCATCGTTAACCGAATTAAAAGCGCTCGGTTTTAATAAGAAAACAATTGATAGCCTACTTGAGAAAGCATTAATCAAACAATTTATTGAGCACGACAATCAATGGCAGCAACACGCCCCCACAGTAGGTAAAAAACCGACTCTCAATAAAGAGCAAGCTGTCGCTTGTACTACCATTAACCAAGCGCATGGATTTGCAAGCTTTTTACTCGAAGGGGTGACTGGCAGCGGCAAAACAGAAGTTTACTTACAATGCCTTGAAGAAGTATTAAAAAAAGGCCAACAAGCTTTGGTTTTGGTTCCTGAAATAGGCCTCACTCCACAAACCGTCAATCGTTTTCGTCGTCGCTTTCCAGATACGCCCATTATGCTATGGCATTCGGCACTCACTGATAACGAGCGCCTACAAACATGGCGCTTTTGTGAAAAAGGCAGTTGTGCGATAGTTATCGGCACACGTTCGAGTATATTTTTACCTTTTTCATCACTAGGCATGATCATTGTTGATGAAGAGCATGACAGCTCATTTAAACAGCAAGATACACTACGCTACCATGCTCGAGATCTTGCCGCTTACAGAGCCTTTCAACATAATATTCCACTAGTACTCGGCAGCGCGACACCTGCATTAGAAACCTTGCATAAGGCGATTACTAATAAATATCAGCTACTTAGTCTAACACAGCGAGCACAAACCAGCACCGATAATCAGTTTCAACTATTGGATATGAAAGGCCAGCCAGAACAAGCCGGCATAGCTCATGCCAGTCTTGCTTATATGCGCCAGCATTTAGAGCGTGGCAAGCAAGTAATGGTATTTTTAAATCGCCGTGGTTTTTCACCTACACTTATATGCCATGAATGCGGCTGGCTAAGTGAGTGCTCACGTTGCAGTACCAGCGCAACATTCCATAAAGCCATTGGTCAAATGATTTGTCACCACTGTGGTGAACAGCATAGCGTGCCTCATCAGTGCCCTGATTGTGGCAGCACGCAGATCTTCCCAAACGGCAAAGGCACTGAGCAAATCGAAGAGTTTTTAACGCAAACCTTTCCCGATATTCCCATTAGCCGTATCGACCGTGATTCAACGCGCCGTAAAGGCAGCCTAGAAAAAGCCCTCGATGACATCAACCAAGGCGGCGCTCGTATTTTAGTTGGGACGCAAATGTTGGCAAAAGGCCACCACTTTGCCGATGTTAGCTTGGTACTGATTTTAGACGTGGATAGTGGCCTCTATTCATGTGATTTTCGTGCCACTGAGCATTTAGCGCAACTTGTAACACAAGTAGCAGGCCGTGCTGGACGTAGTGGTGAGCCTGGGCAAGTGTTATTGCAAACTCACTTTCCTGAGCACCCGCTACTGCAAGATCTCGTTAATAATGGCTACCACGACTTTGCTCGTTACGCCCTGACCGAGCGAGAAGATGCTCAGCTTCCCCCCATTACGAATATGGCGATTGTGCGTGCTGAAGGGCATAACATAAACCAAGTTATGGATTTTTTAACTGATTTGGTTCCTGTACAGAGTGTATCTGGTATACAATTGCTCGGCCCGATCCCCGCACCACTGGAACGTGTGGCGGGTAAGTATCGGTTCCAATTACATATTCAAGCGCAGGAGCGTTCCCACTTACACCAGTATTTAGCGCAAATGGTTGACTATATTAGTACCAGTAAACTTGCGCAAAAGGTGCGGTGGAGCTTAGACGTTGATCCTATAGATATGATTTAAAGGCCAATAGAGAATCATGGCACAACACGATTACATAAATAAAAAACCATCGAATCGAAATAATAAAAAGCAGGCACCCACTAAAAAACCCTTTCCAGTTGTTTTAGTCCTAATTGCTATTATTCTTGTGGGCTGCTTTGGCTATGGTTTGTGGTACATAAAGCACAATGCTGACCCTGCACTTGTTGAGCAGCAAGCCAATCCGACTAAAGCGGAAGAAAAGGTGATTCCAAAACCTAAACCGCCTGAGTTTATAAAAGAAATAAAAGAGCATGAAGTTCAAGTTGAAGTAAAAGAGCTTGAACAAAAAGGCCCATACGTTATGCAATGCGGCTCGTTTAGAACACTTGAACAAGCACAAACCCTCAAAGCAAAAATAGCATTTGCAGGCCTTGTTGCAGAAGCTAAGCGCGTCGAAGGAAGTAATGGCGTATGGTACAAAGTACGCTTAGGGCCCTATAAAACCAAACGCCAAGCAGAAAGTGACAAAAATAAACTGAAACGCATCAAAATAATGGGCTGCGGTATTTGGCTTTGGACTTGATTTTAGTTCATTCACCCATATAAACACCTCATCAATCGCTTTTTACGAGCGGCTCTGCCGCTCGAAGATGAGGAAAAACATGACCACTATTGTAAGTGTACGCCGCGACGACAAGGTCGTTATTGGTGGCGATGGCCAAGTTTCACTTGGTAATACCGTAATGAAGGGCAACGCCCGTAAAGTTCGACGCCTTTATAATGGCAAAGTAATCGCTGGATTTGCTGGCGGTACTGCTGATGCCTTTACCCTATTCGAACGTTTTGAAAGCAAATTAGAAATGCACCAAGGCAACCTCACCAAGGCTGCCGTTGAGATGGCTAAAGACTGGCGTAGTGATCGCGCCCTTAGAAAGCTTGAAGCTCTGCTTGCAGTCGCAGACGAAACCGCCTCATTAATTATCACTGGTAATGGCGATGTGGTGCAGCCTGAAAATGACCTTATTGCCATTGGCAGCGGTGGTAACTTTGCACAATCAGCAGCCACTGCACTACTGGAAAATACCGATTTAAGTGCTCGTGAAATTGTCGAAAAAAGCCTGACAATTGCAGGTAATATCTGCGTATTTACGAATAACTATCAAACCATTGAAGAATTGTAATAGGAACTGCTATGTCTGAGATGACGCCAAGAGAAATCGTTCACGAGCTTGATCAACATATTATTGGCCAAGCAAAAGCTAAAAAAGCAGTTTCAATCGCGCTACGTAACCGCTGGCGCCGTATGCAACTGAGCGATGATTTACGTGCAGAGGTAACACCAAAAAATATTTTAATGATTGGTCCTACAGGTGTGGGTAAAACTGAGATTGCTCGCCGCCTTGCAAAACTTGCTAATGCCCCTTTCATTAAAGTGGAAGCAACTAAGTTCACCGAAGTGGGCTATGTTGGTAAAGAAGTTGAGACGATCATCCGTGATTTAGTTGATATTTCGATTAAAATGACACGTGAACAGCAAACTAAGAAATTCAAACATCGCGCTGAAGAAGCGGCAGAAGAGCGTATTTTAGATGCTTTATTGCCACCAGCACGCGATACCTTTGGTGAGTCAAAAACCGAAGAGAACTCTTCAACTCGTCAATCTTTCCGTAAAAAATTACGTGAAGGTCAGCTAGACGATAAAGAAATTGATATCGATGTTGCACAAGCACAGCCTAATGTTGAGATCATGGCTCCTCCTGGTATGGAAGAAATGACCAACCAGCTTCAGAGCATGTTCCAAAACATGGGTGGTGATAAGCGCAGCAAGCGTAAGCTAAAAATTAAAGAAGCGTTTAAGCTACTAGTTGAAGAAGAAGCAGCAAAACTTGTTAACCCTGAAGAGTTAAAAGAGCAGGCTATTTTCGCAGTTGAACAAAACGGTATCGTGTTTATCGATGAGATTGATAAAATCTGTAAACGTGGTGAAGCGTCTGGCCCTGATGTAAGTCGTGAAGGTGTACAACGCGACTTACTACCACTCATCGAAGGCTCAACAGTAAGCACTAAGCACGGCATGGTGAAAACTGATCACATGTTATTTATTGCTTCAGGCGCATTCCAGATGTCTAAACCATCAGATATGATCCCTGAACTTCAAGGCCGTTTACCTATTCGTGTTGAACTTGAAGCACTATCAGCAGATGACTTCAAACGCATTTTAACCGAACCTCACGCATCGCTAACAGAGCAGCAACGTGAACTGTTAAAAACAGAACAAGTTGATGTTGAGTTTACTGATGACGCAATTGAACGTATTGCTAAAGCAGCGTGGCAAGTTAACGAGAAAACCGAAAACATTGGTGCTCGTCGTCTGCACACTGTGATGGAAAAACTAATGGAAGAAATTTCATTTGATGCATCTGAAAGAGCAGGCTCAAAACTGACAATCGATGCAAGCTATGTTGAACAGCACTTAGGTGCACTTGTTGAAGATGAAGACTTAAGCCGCTTCATTCTTTAATCAACAAATTAGCGTTATAATCAAAAGCCTCCAACTGGAGGCTTTTTAGTTTATAAATCGTCTATTCGAGGCTGACATGAAAGAAGTCACTAAAGTTCATTACCACACTGTAAGTAAAGTCTTAGATGTTCATTTTGATGATGACTCTATTGCGCGATTTAATGCTGAATTTTTGCGTGTTCACTCGCCTTCAGCAGAAGTACAAGGTCATGGCAACGAACCTATGAAACTGGTGCTTGATAAACAGCAAGTAGCGATAAGTAAGATTGAGCCGGTTGGCCATTATGCTCTGCGCTTAGTATTTAGTGATAATCATAATAGCGGTTTATACAGCTGGCATTACTTAGCAGACTTACAAGCCAATCATGATGAACTTTGGCACAAATACCAAACGCGAGTCACAGAGCACGAAGCTAACAAAGACAGCGTGCCTATTAAATTTGTGCCGTAGTAAAGGCTATCAAAAATCAAAAAGCGCGATGACGACCTGTCAACGCGCTTTTATTTTATCTCCAGAAAATGTATTAAACTTTAAACTTATCAATTGCTTGATAAAGCACACGCGCTTGCTCAGATACTTCTTCGCTGGTTTGCGCATTAGTTGCCGCATGGCCTGACGCTTCTTGAGCTATATCACGAATGCGAACCACATTCTTGTTAACCTCAGAGGCTACTTGGCTTTGCTCATCGATCGCCGTTGCAATGTGTGTACTCATTTCCATAATGGTTTGCACATCTTCGGTAATCGAACGCAGTAACTCACCCGCTTTGCTGGCTTGATCTGCACTCTCGCCACCTTGTGCACGACATTCTTGCATAATGCTCACCACTTCTTGAGTACGCCCTTGTAGAGTGGAGATAATACTCTCAATCTCTTGCGTTGAATCTTGCGTGCGCTGTGCCAGTGAACGTACTTCGTCAGCAACCACAGCAAAGCCACGCCCTTGCTCACCAGCGCGAGCAGCTTCAATTGCCGCATTCAGAGCAAGTAAGTTGGTTTGCTCTGCAATACCACGAATTACGTCAAGTACTGAGCCAATCGTTTCGGCATCTTTTTCAAGTTGAGATACAACATTAGACGCATTACCTAATGACTCAGACAGGTGGTTAATTTGCACCACGGTTGATTCAACTTCAGATCGACCTTGCTGAGCACTTAAGTTGGTTGACTCTGCTTTTTTGGCTGCTGCTTCAGTGTTATGAGAAATATCTTGAATTGTTGCCTGCATTTCTGTTGCTGCTGTGGCAACCATATCTGCTTCGTGTAACTGCTCTTGCATACCCGAACTAGTCGCAGCGGTTGTTTCTGATAAGTGCTCAGTAGCAACATTCAGCGTTCCTAGTGCAGTGTTCACCTCATAAATTAGCTTTTTAAAATCACCAATCAAGCTATTGAAATCCATAGACATGGTGGTAATTTCGTCTTTACCTGACTGAGCAATCGCCATACTTAAGTCATTGCTGCGGCGAATCTCATTAATCGTGTGGTAAACACGCTCAATTGGCTGGATAATCGAACGGCTGGTAAAGTAAACCAATACCATGACCACGATACTGGCAATAATAAATACCATAACGGCAATGAACTGTGCTTGCGCTGCGCTTGATTCTACAAACGCTTTGGTATCACTAGTGAGCTCAGAAACAATCGCATCACTCTTCTCAACACTGGCTTTCATTTCACCTAATGCGCCTGACTCTAAATCAAGGCCAAGTGATACTTGAGCATCGACTAATGCTTTAAACTTTGTTTGATAGGTGGTTAGTAAGCTCAGTAACTGACTTTCATAACTGGCGTCGAATCGTGAGTTTCTGATCTCTGCTTTGAATGTTTCAACTAGCTCATCAAACTTGCTTAGATATTTTAAATCAAAGCGTAACATAAAGTCTTTTTCTGCACGGCGCAGCTGTAACATTAAGCTGAGTAAACGATAGTTTTCGCGCTCACTTAATAACGTTTCGACCTGATGAACAGCCCCTCGTAAGTCACCATAAAGCGCATCTTTAGGGTGTAGACCGATTTTCTTTTGCAGCACAACAACTGTCTGAAAATCTTCATAGTAGCTTTTCGCAAGCCCTCTAAATTCATTTAGTTTACTTGTATCCATTGATAAATCAGCAAGTAACTCATCAAGGCGTGCCATTTTGGTTTTTAAAAAACCATATTCTTTTTCGAATAACTCAAGGCTATCTACATCTTTGTAAAATAGGAAGTTTTTCTCGTGCTTACGCATGGCGAGCTCGTGAATATCGAGCTCTTCAGCATTTTGAATTGTTTCATTGAGCTTGAGCATCATGCGTGACTCAAAGATAATTACACACAGCATCACAACCATTGCAAGACCAACAACCAGCGCATTTAACTGTAAACGACGCTTTATAGTTAAGTTTTGTAATACATTCATTCAAAGTGCCCCATCGAAATATGCATTTTAGAGTATAGCTAAATTATTGAAAGCAGCTAAATTTTGCATGCATTTTCCGCTATAAAAAACGCTTATACAATGATTTTTTGTCCCAGATCAACCTGTTGCCATAAATGATGATGCAACTTATCTAGCTGTTGCCATTGTTTTTTCTGCAACCAGTCGACTAATGGAGCTGGATCACTCGGAAAATTCAGTTTTTTATTTTGAGGGGATTGAAGCCAGTCATCCATTGCATTTGGATTCAAGTAGCTCATGACATGTGCAGCTCCCATCGCTAATAACGTTTGTGCATTGATACCTTGCTCGAATTGTTTGCCAAGTGGCTTTAAGAGTAGCTTTTTACCTAATTGTAAGGCTTCACTAGCAAGCTCAAACCCCGCATTACCGATAACGCCACCCGCATTGGCTAAATCATTTAAAAAGCCGACTCTTGATGGCGAACGCAAATGAATATTCCCTATTGAGCTATCCTTGGCATCGGGGTGATAGCAATAGAACTCACGTTCAGGGAAATCCTTTAAATAATCAACAACACTGTCTAGGTTTTCAAATGGTAAATATACAAGTACTTTGTTTTCGACCATTACAGGATTGTCATGGTGATGATTTGCAATAAATGGCGGAATAATATTCTCAGCATAAGGTTGCCAGTGCACACCTAGATAAACATTCGCTGGTGCATAATTACGTATAAGTGCACGCCGCAAGAAAGCCCGACCAAACATAGGCACTTTATCTGATAAAAATGCAGCTTGATGGCTCATACCTACCACAGGTATTCCTTGCTGTCTGGCAGCCCACGCTGTAATAGGTTCAAAGTCATTGAACACTAAATCATAGTGGCGCAAGTCTAAGTTTTTAATATCTTTTAATAGCTGTAAAGGGCGTGCATTCTTTAGGGTTTTTAGGCTATCAACCTGCCCTGATTTACTATTAAACGATAACCCCCGAAATGTTCTGTAATCGGCAAAATCGTCCATATCAAAGTAATCAAGCTCACTTCGACCAGAAAACACATAGTCTACCTCAACACCCAATGCACTAAAGGTCGTTGCCATGACACGAGCACGTGTAATATGACCATTTCCCGTCCCTTGGATACCATATAAAATTCTCATAGATATTCCACCACCATTACAGCTAACATTGCACAACACGACCCCATCGCCGCTCCTATCAATACATCGGCAGGATAATGTACTCCAATTACCACTCTTGATATGGCTACACCTGATGCCCACATAAAACAGACAAATGCAAGCTCAGGAAAATAAATAGCCAATATTGTGGCCACGACAAATGCCCCTGCACTATGCCCTGACGGTAAACTAAACTGGTCACTCGGGATCAAATAAGCACTTTTGACTAAGCAATCACATGGACGCACCCTTGCAATCCGTTTTTTTGCTAAGAAATAGATAGGCCGTTCTATTGCAAAACCCAATAATAGACACTGTGCAAGTTGCTGAAAGTGTAATTGCTCTGTAAACCACCAAAGAGCAATGAACAACACCACATATAACCCGCCATCTCCCGTCTTTGATAAACCGATTGCTGACTTTTTCACCCAATTTGGCGAAGCGTCATTGAAGACACTCAAAAACAGCTGCTCATCAACCTTTGCTAACCTTGTAAGTATGTTGTTTGCCATGGTGAGCTCCTTGTCATACTTTGCGCCTAATTTTTATACTCATCTCAGCTTAGGCGTTAAAAATAACAATTAGGTGACGCTTTTGAGACACTAATGTTGCGGTGCACAAAATCCTTTGATTTAAACCAATAAACCCACATTAAGTCGTTGTTATTGAGTTGTATCAAGGTATACTGAATACTAAACAGACAGTCTCTTTAGAGGATGAAAAAATGGATTACAGCACTTCGGATTTATGCGACCACTTTGCAGATGTGGTTGATGTGCTCGAACCAATGTTTATTAATTTTGGTGGACGCTCAAGCTTTAGTGGTCGAGTAAAAACTGTTAAATGCTTTGAAAACAATGAGCTGATCCGCGACATTTTATCAACAGATGGAACTGATAGTGTTCTACTCGTTGATGGTGGCGGCTCTACTCGCCGTGCATTAATCGATATTGAGCTGGCTGAGATCGCATTAGAAAATAATTGGCAAGGTATCATCGTTTACGGTGCAATTCGTCATGTTGATGAGTTAGAAGAACTCGACTTAGGTGTTCAAGCGATTGCTTCAATTCCCGTTGCAGCTGATAGCGAAGGTGCCGGCGAAGACGGCATTGGTGTTAACTTCGCAGGGGTTTCGTTTTTTGATGACGACTTTATCTATGCAGACAGCACTGGCATTCTTTTATCTGCCGAAGAATTAGAGTTAGAAGTAATAGAAGAAGACTAAACTCGGTGACTGATTACCTTAAAATTTATGAACGAGCGGCTGTAGAACATTTATGTACACGCCGCTTAAATGAACAAAAAGCATGGCAGGCACTGTCTTTACTTGATACCCATGTTAACGCCCAACAAGCTTTAATTGATGCGAAACACTTCGGGATTCGCTATGTATTGGTTGGAGTATGTGAAGATATTGGCCCACGGGCAAATTTAGGTAATGGTGGCTCACACCAAGCATGGTCAGCCTTTTTAAAGCGCTTCCTAAATCAATCACATAACCAGTTTTTAAATCATGAGCGCGTATTGCTACTAGGCGAAGTGGCGCTTGATGACTTACACCAACAAGCCACACACCTTGATAATAAAAACAATGACGACTTGGCGAAGCTACGCCAGCTTTGTGCAGAAATAGATACCCGCGTTGAGCACGTGCTTGCGATGATCTTCGCTGCGGGTTTAGAACCGATCGTCATTGGCGGTGGGCACAATAACTGCTTAGGAATTTTGCGGGCCTTAAGTAAACAGTATAATAAACCAGTTCATGCTATAAACCTTGACCCTCATGCAGATTTTAGAGAATGCGAAGGTCGTCACAGCGGCAATGGCTTTAGGTATGCCTTTGAAGAAAATCATCTCGCTGATTATCACGTCATAGGCTTACATGAGTTTAAAAATAATCAAGCGATTCTTGATGCACTTAAAAACGCTCACTTCACCTTTGATAGTTATCAAGATATTCAAGTACGCCGTACTATTGACCTATCAACTGCATGCAAACAAGCAACAGCGCGTTTAAGTAAAGCGCCATTAGGAGTTGAAGTCGATCTCGACAGTATTTCACTAATGCCTGTGAGTGCTTATACAAACTGCGGGTTTAGTGTCGCTGATGCAGAACACTTTGTACATGTAGCAGCAAGCAACAGCAATGCGCATTACTTGCACTTATGCGAAGGTGCGCCCTCACAACATCCGGTTGGTTTAGAAGCAGGAATGAACGATGCTGGCCAAATCATCACCGCCCTTGTGAACGCTTACTTACAAGCTAGGGAAGCAGGTTAGCTCGAGGTTAAGATTGTAGGCGCGATTTTATATCGCGCAATTTATATCACGTAATAAGCAACGTGGGGTAAACCCACAGCTATAATCATTGATGCTCTAAGCGCCACTGTTTTAACCAAGACATCATCCCTACACTACTCAACGGATAGCTAAAATAATATCCTTGAGCCGCATAGGCATTAAGCGACTTAACAAATTTAAGATGCTCTTGAGTTTCTACCCCTTCGCATATTACTTTTGCATTGTTTTGATTGTGCATATCAACCATACCAGACACCAAGCTACGCACTTGGCTTTGATGAGCGAAGTCAGCGGTAAGCGACGGAGCTACTTTTATGTACTCCACATTTAAGTTTGGCAGTTTTGAAAGTAAAATAGGGGTATCACCAAACCCATCTACGCATAATTTGATACCAATACTATTTAATCTGGCTATCATCGCTTTGCCTTGATCATCAAGATTCATAAACAAATCAAGTGGACATTCAATGATCAAGTCACCCACTTCTAAGCGGTGTTCACTGAAAATACGATCGACAAATTCAATAAACTCTTCATTGAGCATTTCGGGGCCAAACACATTAATACTTAAAGGAAGCTCAATCCCTTCCATTCTCAGCGCCATCGCAAGCTCTGCAGCTCGCTCTATTACATACGCAGCGACAGGATAACCAAGCCCTGCAACACGTATATCATCAATGAACTTATTAGCAGCCAAAATACCTTGCTTTGGGTGCTGCCATCGCAATAGCAACTCTAAAAACTCTATGTGCTCATCACTATTACGAATAATCGGTTGAAAATACAGCTCTAATTCGCTGGCAAAATCAAGGTTAGACAACTCGCGCAGTCGTGCTTGTTGTTCAAGCTGTTCAACCATCATATTTGCATGGTAAGGCACAATGGCCTTATGCGGGTTGGAATCAAGCGCAAGGTTGGCAAACGAGAGCAAATTATCAAAACTATGTTCTGGGTTATCACAACTAACATAGCTGGCTCTGACTTTCACTTCAATGGTGCAATTTGCCACATTAAATGGCTTTAAGGTTACTTGCCTAATTTTATTAATTAATTGCTCATGATGATGTTGCTGCTCTTCAAGTGAACAAATAAACGCAAAATTTAATCCACCTAAATGAGCAAGCTTTTCATGAAGTCCTGAAGGGGCCGCGACACTCAGTACAGAATCTGATTCAAGTTGATGTTTAATACGGCTGGCTGATTGCGCAAGCAACAAGTCTCCAAAATCACGACCTATATGCTGATTTACACTTTCAAAGCCTTCTAAACGTATCACCACTAAAGCGCAATTATTCGGGTGTTGCTGTCGAAAGTGTAAAAAGCCATCTTGCAACGCTTTACGATCAGGCAAGTCGCTTAGAGGCGTTTTATCCATATCATTATGATGAGTTAATAAAGAAGGTACTTCTTCCTCTTCGTTGGCTTCTTCGTAGTTGAAAAAGCCCGACACAGTCAGAATTATTACCGCAGATACGAGCCAATAAATAGCAACATCCAGTAATAAATGGGCAGAAAACAACACCGCAAAACACAATGCTGCTGTGACACTTATAATAATGGCTAACCAATTAGTGGTTCTGAATGCCTGCCAAAGATGGAAGCAAAAACTGATCGCCAAAAGCAAAATCAGCCAAGACTCACCTAAACTCAGGATAGCAAGGCCTAGCATACCATTGACCACTAGGCTGAGTCGTAAAATAGGATTTTGAGTCACACACAGCGCACATACCATAGCCATAAACAGTGCACCTGCCAAAAACACAGCAACGACATCTCCACTCACAAAGAGAAGACTTGTACTGGCACTTGTTAAACTAGCAATCAATGACATGTAATCCAAACTGTGTAAAAGCTCTATCTAATTTAGTCTACCCAAAATCCACAGATTTGACAGTTTATTTACACCAAACTGATAACTTAATTGTGCAGGATGAGATATTTGCCAGTGGGCAATATCAGCACGAGCACCCACTTTTAAGACGCCACGATCATCAAGACCCAATGCACCTGCGGCGTTTCGTGTTACCCCAGCTAATGCTTGCTCAGGAGTCATGCGGAAAATAGTACATGCCATATTCATCATCAAATGCAACGAACACAGTGGCGAAGTACCTGGGTTAAAATCAGTAGAAATAGCAATGGGCACTTGGTACTGCTGTAGCAGCTCTATCGGTGGATATTTTGTTTCTCTTAAGAAGTAAAAAGCACCCGGTAATAATACTGCTGCGGTACCCGCTTTTGCCATAGCCTGAATGCCAGCTTCATCAAGATGCTCGATATGATCGGCTGATAAACCATTAAATTCAGCGACAAGCTCTGCACCATGCTGATTTGATAACTGCTCAGCATGCAATTTTACAGGTAAGTTATATTTCTTCGCGGCTTCAAATACACGCCGTGTTTGCTCATTACTAAACCCGACATTCTCACAAAATGCGTCGACCGCATCAGCCAAGTTGGCTTGGACGACCCGCTCTAACATCTCACCACACACAAGATCGATATATTCATCACTACGACCTTTATATTCTAAAGGTAATGCATGAGCGCCTAAAAAGGTCGTTTTCACATCAACCGGATGGTTTTCACCTAATAAGCGAGCAACTTCGAGAAGTTTAATTTCGTTTTCACAATCAAGACCATAGCCTGATTTAATTTCAACCGTTGTCACCCCTTCTGAAAACAGCGCATTTAAACGCTCTTTTGCTGCAACAAATAATGTTTCATGATCAGCTTCACGCGTAGCGCGAACAGTACTTGCAATCCCCCCGCCATTTGCAGCTATTTGCTCATAACTGACACCTTGAAGTCGTTGTTCAAACTCTTCAGCACGGCTTCCAGCAAAAACAAGGTGAGTATGACAATCAATTAAACCGGGTGTAAGCCATTGCCCTTTCGCTGACACGGTTGGGGTAGCTAATGCATCAAACTTTGGTAGCTCAGCTTGTTTCCCTAACCAAGCAATCTTGCCATCTTTAACAGCAATAGCACCATTTTCGATAGCACCATAGGGTGCATCAATAGCAGGGTTCATTGTAGCAATATTGGCATCTGTAATTAGTAGATCCCAGTGTGACTCATTATTATTCATTGTGTGCATTTTTCACCTATACTGAATTTTGCAGTGCCCTGACTTAGCTATGCTCAAAGCAGATAACTAAAATAGACGTAAAGTTTATCAAGTCACCTTGTATATACAAGATAATTATGCCACTTTGTAACATACTATTAACTTTATACATCGCCTTCAATGAGCATCACTAAATTCGCACAGATAAAGCAATTTATAGTTGATAATATTCGTTCCGGCCAATGGCAAGAAAACGATCGTGTGCCATCAGAGAATGAATTAACCAATCAATTCAAGGTAAGTAGAATGACTGCAAGGCGGGCACTGAGTGAACTGACAGATGCTGGCATTCTAACTCGTAGCCAAGGGCTCGGAACCTTTGTTGCCAGTTTAAAATCACAGTCTTCTCTCCTTGAGATAAAAAATATTGCCGACGAAGTTCGAGCTCGAAATGGCCAATACAGCTGTACAATTTTAGTAATGGAATCAATACAAGCCGTTGCGCCTATTGCTATAGCATTGAGTGTTGATATTGATAGTCATGTTTATCGAAGTGTTATTGTCCACAATGAAAATGAGCAACCATTACAAGTTGAAGAGCGTTTCGTAAATCCAAAGCTGGCTAAAGATTATTTGCAACAGAACTTTCACACCCTGACTCCCCACGAATACCTTTCAAGTGCAGCCCCGTTAACAGAAGCAAGACATACAGTTGAAGCAATCATGCCAAATAATGAAATGTGTCAGTGGCTCAACCTCTACAATGAAGAGCCTTGCCTGCAGGTTATTCGTCGAACTTGGTGCTCTGAGGGGATCGTAAGCTTTGCACGCTTAGTCTCCCCAGGCAGTAAATATAGACTGGGAGGGCATTTAACCTTTAAAAAATAACCGCTTAAATTGGCCACTGATATTGAAAGCCTAAAGACTCAATTGCCGAGCCATCAATGATTCGCATCTTGGCCTCATCGCTGGTAAAACTTGGCTCAGGGCTACCCTGCTCAGCACACTTTTGCTGGTAATAATCAACTTTTGTCGGGTGAGCAGGATTGACTACATTATATATTGCAGATGCATCTGACCAACCTTCAATCAACTTGAAAATGGCATGAATAACATCGTCTCGATGCACCATATTGACGAGTTGTTGGCTTGAACTCTTAAGCTCCTTACCTGCAACAAACCGCCCAGGTTCACGGTTTGGCCCAACTAGCCCCGCCAACCGCAATACTTTACCGCCCGCTTGTAGCACGCATTGTTCGGCATCATACAAAAGCTGTTGGCGAGGTGATGAACATTCAATCGTACTTTGCTCTGTATATGTATTATCAGCGTTGTTATACACACCCGTTGAAGAACATAAAATAAACCCACGGCATTGCAGCGATTTAGCTAACTCTAAACTAGCAGAAAGCGTTGCTAGGTAATCACTTTGACTATCACGACTTTTAGGTGGAATAGCACATACCCACCACGCGTCCTTTAAAGAGACAGTATGCTTCAATCCACTTGGTTGTAATATCAATTGGCGTTGAAAGTCGTAGTCATGCTTGACCTCTCTTCTTGTGCCTTGCACCTGCCAACCTAACTCCTTTGCCTTAAGACAAAGTGCTTCCCCTAGCCAGCCAGCGCCTAGTTCCACTAATTTATTATCATTAACAATCACTTGGTAACATCCCCTTGTGTTATGTATTATTTTATTAACAAACTTTACTTTGCCTTGTAGCGATTTGGGTGCAAATATGATTAGATAGATTACTCTAGCTAATAATAAAAACATGTGCACCTATGTTAAACAACCTCTCTTTACGTAAAAAAATATTACTTCTCATCGGTGGGACGATCAGTGTACTACTTATCATCGCGTCGAGCTTTTTTGTTAGTCACATTGCTGACTTATCACGACAAGCAATTCAGCGAGAAGCTGACAGTTATCTACAAAGTGAGCGACTTTCAATGCAAGGTTACTTTGCTCGCTATGGTAAAGTTGTTGAAACTTTTATTACTAACCCACATTTAGTGAATTGGTTTGAAAATTGGACTGAGCGTGATCAACCACTTGATAACCAACCTGGGTACGACAGCATCAATCAAGACTTTGTACGCATCAGTGGTAATGATGACAACATTCTATCTGCTTTTTTTGCCTCAGCAACCACCGGTGAATACTTTAAAGAAAATGAGCGTACTACACACTTTAATGGTGACCCCTATTACGCTTATAAACGTGGTTGGTGGCAAGACGCGCTAGCAATAAACAAGCTCTATGTCGGCCCTATTTCCGTTGACTTAACCACAGGCAACGCATCGGCGGTTGTACAACAACCAGTGTATAACCAAAATAAACTCATTGGTTTTGGTGGTGTCGACTTACAGCTCAACAATATTAACGACATGGTCGAGAATATTCGTTTCAACGGTCAAGGATTTGGTTTTTTACTTGATGGCAACCAAAAAGTTGTGCACCTTTCAAAACGAACAGGTCACAAACTATCAATTACCGACGAAGGCCCAAATGGCAAAGAAGGCCTAGAAGCGCTAGAGAAACAATTTAACGATACATCAGGCTTTAGCGAATTAAATCGTGTTATGAAAAGTAAAAAAGACGGTAGTAGCTTCATCACTTTTAAAGGAGAAGAGTATTACGTTGTCTTCAATCGCCTTGAATTAGAAACCCCTTATCTTGATTGGTATGTAGGTATTTTAATTCCGACCAGCATGATTGATGAGCCTGTCAATGATGCCGTAATGACAACCACAACATCAGTGATCATTATTCTCGCGATTATCATTGCAATGATCTTTTGGGCTACGCAAATGATCACCAAACCATTGACTAAGCTGACTTATATTATGCGTGATATCGCCTCAGGAGATGGCGACCTAACACAAAAAATCGATATAAAAAGTCACGATGAAGTGGGTCAATTAGCCCTGCATATGAACACCTTTATCGATAAATTGCGTGCAATGATGCTCAATACTGCAGCGCAAGCGGAGCAGTTAAGCCAAGCAGCTTCACAACTAAAAACAGTGTCACAAAAAACCAATGATGAAATTCAACAAGAGAAACAACAGGTAGACAGTGTTAGTGCAGCGGTCACTGAAATGGCCTCAACAGTACTCGAAATTTCGCGCAATGCACAAAATACCAATAATGCTGCTGAACAAGTACAAACCATTACTGTTGATGGCACAAAACGTTCTACACAGGCTCAGTCAGTCATGACCGCATTAGCAAGTCACATTGGTGAAGCGTCTAAAGTCGTTGCTGGTCTTGAGCAAGAAAGTGGCAATATTGGTGCCGTCATCGATGTGATCAACTCTATTGCAGAACAAACTAATTTACTGGCGCTTAATGCTGCCATTGAAGCTGCGCGTGCAGGCGAGCAAGGTCGAGGTTTTGCTGTGGTTGCTGATGAGGTTCGTTCATTGGCAAGCAGAACGCAAGAGTCAACTGATGATATTCGTAATATGATCAGCCGATTGCAACAGATTGCTCAGCAAGCATCAACGATGATGCAACAAGGACAAGAGCGCGCTGAAGGTTCTGTTGAACAAACACAAATTGTGCTTACAGCACTGCAAGACATCGCACAATCAGTGACAAATGTGCAAGATCAAAGTCATCAAATTGCGACTTCAACGGAGCAACAAACGGTAGTCGCAGAAGATATCAATAACAGCCTTGCGGCTATTAACCATTTAGTGAATAGCACGGCAGATCATGCTCATGAATTGGCTGATGAAGCCCGTGATTTGAATGAGTTAGCAGTCTCGTTAAATAAAACGGTTAATCAGTTTAAGTTATAAAGATAGATTGCTGATGTGATTAAAAACCCGATATCACCTGAAGATAATATCGGGTTTTTATCGTCAGCCTTCCCTGTTACCTGCGGCGCAACTGCTTTCGCATGATCCATAAAGTCTTGCCACTGCTGCTGATTCCATAAAGCAGCTCCTTGTTTGTCCATTCCTTGTTTTGATTGCGTTTGTACTTGTTCCATATAGTCACCTCCTTACGCTAGCTTCATCCATTTTAGGTTCCTTACCACTTGCTGCTCCTTAGCAATTATCCGTTCACTTTTTCCATAAAGCGTTGCCATTGTGCGCTTGTCCATAACGCCTTGTTACTTCCTTGCTTTCCATTATGCTTTGCTACGTTTTCCATTATGTAACTCCTTGCGGTTTATAATCCATTATTCCTACAGCTTTTCCTTGCTGTGCTCCTAAATCATCCTTGTGTGCAATTATCGTTTAGCAATGATATACACAGCATGAATCAAGCCTGGAATGTACCCTAATAAGGTTAAAAGAATATTAATCCAGAATTGTGCACCCAAACCTACCTGTAAAAATACACCTAAAGGGGGAATTAAAACTGACAATATAATGCGAATTAAGTCCATGATTCACTCCTTGAAAACAAAATAAAAACCCAGCCAAAGCTGGGCTTTCATTAATTACTTATTATTCAGCAACAATCGTTAACTCATCGATTACTTTGCGAACATCTTCAGCATTTTCTGCAATGCTTACTGCAAGCTGTTTTTCAGCTTCTGATTCAACGGTACCTTTAAGGGTTACAACACCTTTGTCAGTATCTACATCGATATCAGTACCACCTACTTCAGAATTAAATAGGAAGCGAGTTGTAATCACAGTGCTGATTTTGGCATCTGTTAGATCACTTTCAGCTGAATCACCTTTCTCTTTTTTGGCGTGCTTAGCTTTCATGTCTTTTACGACTGTAAGCTTGTTTTCAACATCAGTTACGCCATCTAAGCTTAATACCAGCTCTTCTGCTAACTCTTTATCAAGCTCACTATTCACTTTACCAGTTAGTACAACCTTGCCATTTTTTACATCTGTGTTGATGTCAAAGTTGTTTAGATTTGTGTTCATTAAAAGAACAGTTTCTGCCTTACCATCAATCCAAGCGTCTTTACTTTCATTTTCCCAGCTGCTTGCCTGAGCTGACATGCTAGTAGCACCAATAACTAACGCGGCAATCATAGACTTGTTGAATGTATTCATAATCTTTCTCCTTTTGATTAAAGACACATTACTTAATGCGACTTTGATGCCAACTATTTATCACTTTAATATCAATAGCTTACAGTTACATCTATTCAAGACACATATTCTCCTCGGTAACAATTTACAGGCTGCTCGGTAATAAGTTCACAATGTTGTAAAAATAACCAATTAATTGCAGATAACATTAATCTATGGTTAATTTAACGAAGTTGCTAATAAGCCAAAAAACACAACAACTTGATTTTTATATAAATAAAATTTGGCCTAAGCTTTGCTTTATATCGAATAACAGAAGAATCACTTTATAATCACAACAGGGAACTACCATGGCCGTTAAACTCGAAGATCGTCCAATCGATCAAGTAAGAGAAGAAGTCATTGACCAACTCATTTATAACTACAGTCATGCAGTTATTTCAGCTGAAGCATTTGAACGCCGACTAGATCAAGCAATGGCAGCCACCTGCAACGAAGTACTTGTTGAGCTTGTTGCTGACTTAGCGCTAAAAGCTGATACAGATTACAAATCGCATAAGCATGCGCAATTTAAACCCCACTACAGCCATAGCAGCGACAACGAAAACTTACAGCTACGCAGTATTCTTGGTTCAAATGAGCGTAGCGGCCAGTGGCTTGTGCCAAAAGAAATTCACCTCACAAACTGCTTAGGTTCAATCGAGCTCGACTTTAGCGAAGCGATTTTCCAGCATCAGCATGTCACTATTTACGTAAACTGTATTTTAGGTAACGACGAAATCTACGTGCCTGAACATGTCAATGTGGTATCTAAACTGTTTAGCGTTATTGGCAGCGTAGAAAACAAGTCAGTCGCTCTAAATAAAGGTCAGGGCCCAACCATTACCATTGAAGGTAACGTATGGCTAGGCTCAGTAGAGATCAAAGTAAAGCGTACCATGAAAGAAAAGTTCATCAGCTTTGCCAATAGCCTAAAAGCCAGTTGGAAAGAAATGAACAAGGTGCAGTAAAAGTTGCGAGATATTGTAGGCGCGATTTTACATCGCGCAATAGGAACAAATGACGCAGGGTAAACATGCACCTACAACCACCACACGAAATAAATTTCACGCTTTTATCAAACCGAAACCACCTTTGTAGGCGCGATTTTACATCGCGCAATAGGTAACAAATGACGCGTGGTAAACCTGCTGCTACAACTACCGCGCGAAATGAATTTCACGGCGAGATCAAAGATCATTATTCCTTTCACTTGGAATATCACTGAAATATTCTACAAACTCCACTTCAAAACCTGCGGGGTCAATAAAATAAACATTTTTACGGTATGGATTTTCAGGACCATGTTTATCAATTTCATAACCGGCTGAAACAAGACGTTCAATGACGGCATTAATGTCGTTTGTTACATAAGCAAAATGGGCAAGGCCAACTTGATGACCCGCTAAATCACGATTTTCATCTTCACCGTTATCACTTAATGCAAGGTATTGGTAATCATCACCAAAGTGCAGCCATTTGCGTGGTTTTCCAGACCATGTGCTGTCACCTTGACTACGCACACGCCAGTGCGGGAATGCGACTTTATAAAAGTGCAGCATGGCATCAACATTACTAACAACAAGGTTTACGTGTTCTAAATACATGGTAGTTTTCCTTTTTATTTTTAAACTGCCATCAAGATAAAACCTCAAGTTAAGTTTAGGTAAAGCGTTTTTTCAAATAAAAAAGCCCCACTAAAGTGAGGCTCTTAAAAAATGATTAGTTATTGATGAATTAACTACCCGCAACCTGCATTTGTTCAATTAATACAGAGCCAGTTTGAATACCGCCACGACGCTCAATGTCACCACCTAAGCCAACGACCGCTTTAAACATATCTTTTAAGTTACCAGCAATTGTGATTTCACTTACAGGATATTGGATTTCACCATTCTCAACCCAGAAACCCGCTGCGCCACGTGAGTAATCACCAGTCACTGTGTTCACACCTTGGCCCATAAGTTCAGTAACTAATAAGCCTGTGCCCATGGTTTTTAATAGCGCTTTCAAATCGGCATGGGTTTGTTCAACTAGCCAGTTATGAATACCACCAGCATGACCCGTTGGTGCCATCGATAGTTTACGCGCTGCATAGCTTGCTAACAGGTAAGTTTGCAGCTCACCACCTTGAATAATTTCACGATCGACGGTTTTTAAACCTTCAGCATCAAACGGCGAAGACGCTAAACCTTTTAATAAATGCGGGCGCTCAGAGATATTCACACAATCGCTAAATACTTTAGTTCCTAAGCTATCAAGCAAGAAACTCGATTTACGATAAAGCGCACCACCGCCAATTGCCGACACTAAATGACCGAATAATGAATTGGCAATATCCGCTCTAAAAATAACAGGCACTTTCATGGTACCGAGCTTTTGGCTATTAAGTTTAGCCAAGGTTTCTGTTGCTGCTTCGAGACCCACTTTTGTAGCGTCATTTAAATCATCTTTATGGCGCGCTACGGTATAGGCAGAATCGCGCTGCATTTGCTCGCCTTCTTTACCAATCACCATAGTGCTAATGCTATGACGCGTACGCGGGTAACCTGCAATCATGCCATGGCTATTACCATAAACACGTAAACCTTGGTGAGAAGAAAAACTTGCACCGTCTGAATTTACAATACGCTCATCGGCGTTTAGTGCCGCCTGCTCTGCTTGATGACAAAGTTCAATACCTTGCTCTGGGCTTACTTCCCACGGGTGGTATAAATCTAAATCGAGCGGTGCAAACTCAAGTAGCTCTTTATCAGCGATTCCATTGTATGGATCGTCAGAAGTAAATTTTGCAATATCAATGGCTTTTTCGACCACTGTACGTAATGTTTTAGGATTTAAGTCGGCCGTTGAAGCAGAGCCTTTGTTATTACCCACATAAACACTGATACCTAAGCCACCGTCTTGGTTAAACTCTATTGTTTCAACTTCGCCCATGCGTGTGCTGACAGACAACCCTGACGTGCTCGACATCGCCGCTTCTGCTGCTGTTGCACCGAGCTTTTTTGCATGCTCGAGTACTTCGCTGACCGCGTCTTTAACTTCAGAAATGTGTTGATAAATAGGATCTTTCATCTTGTGTGTCCTAGGTTCTGCTATTTTTTATAGTGTAACGAATGCTAACACACTGCGAGACGTGCATCAGCTAATATTAATCATTAACTAAATGACGTATAATAGCGAATAGTTAAGTTTACTGAATGAGCATCCTTATGGCGAAGAAGAAAAAGCCACTTATCGAAGAAGAAATTATTTACGTATCAAAAAGCGAATTAAAACGTGAAGCCATGCAATATCATGGTCTGGGTGCTGAAATCGCAAAAATGCCAAAAAAGCAACGTGATCGTTTACCACTCAATCACGATTTAAAAGAAGCGTTAGTTGTTTCTGATAAGGTCAGTGATAAAAGTGATGCTTACCGCCGTAACTTAAACTACATCGCAAAAGTATTACGTACCACAGAAAACGTGGACGAAATTCAGGCCATGATCGACATCATGCTGAACAAAAATAACCAAGCTGATGTGTTAATGAATAAAATCGAAAAGCTTCGAGATGATTTAATCAAGCAAGGTGACGACTTAATTAATCCAACTATTGAGCAATATCCAGCACTTGAGCGCCAAAAAATGCGCCAGTTAGTACGCGGCGCAGCCAAAGAAGTAAAAGCAGAAAAACCAGCTAAGAGTTACAAAGAATTATTCCAGTATCTGAAAGATGCGATTATGGTTTAAATTATTTTAATAAACTGAAAGCCGCTTGATGTAAATGGTACGGATTTTTACAGCCATTCCTGCGTTAAAATGCTTCCTGAAAAATAAAACATATACAAAAAAGGCTCTGAGCGTTCTCAGAGCCTTTTTTAAATCAATAATCAATTACCAGATTTTTACACGATCTTCTGGTTTGATATACATCTTGTCGCCTTCTTTTACATCAAACGCCTGATAGAACTCTGGCATATTTGAAAGAATACCGATTACACGGTAATGGCTTGGTGAATGTGGGTCTGTCATTAGGCGGTTACGTAACTCTTCGTCACGGTATTTACGACGCCAAATTTGTGACCACCCCATAAAGAAACGCTGATCACCTGTGTAACCATCAATGATAGGCGCTTTTTCATCACCCAGTGATAATTGATAAGCAGTATAGGCAACTGTTAGACCGCCTAAGTCACCAATGTTTTCACCAAGTGTAAGCTCACCATTTACGCTAGCATCTTCAAATGGCTTATATTCATTGTATTGAGCAACTAACTGGCCGGTGCGCTCTTCAAACTGTTCAAGGTCTGATTCGCTCCACCAGTTACGTAAGTTACCGTCACCATCGTACTTCGCACCTTGGTCATCAAAACCATGACCTAGCTCGTGACCAATTACCGCACCAATTGCACCATAGTTAACAGCATCATCTGCTTCTAAGTTAAAGAATGGTGGTTGTAAAATAGCCGCAGGGAATACAATTTCATTGTTCACAGGGTTGTAGTAAGCGTTTACTGTTTGCGGTGTCATGTGCCACTCAGAACGATCAACAGGCTTACCTAGTTTTGCAGTCATATCTGCAAATTCCCACTCGCTATGGCGAATGTAGTTACCCACTAAGTCATCACCTTTCATTTCAAGTGCTGAGTAGTCTCTCCACTTATCTGGGTAACCGATTTTTGGTGTGAACTTATCAAGTTTTGCTTTAGCAGCAATTTTTGTTTCTGGGCTCATCCATTCAAGGTTTTCAATCGCAACGGCGTAACCTTTGATTACGTTATCAACTAACTCTTCCATGCGTGCTTTCGCTTCAGGTGGGAAGTTGTCTTTAACGTACACTTTACCCAGCATTTCACCTAATACACCGTTTGATGCATCAACGGCTTTTTTCCAAAGTGGTGATTGCTCTGTCACACCACGAAGTGTTGTGCTGTAGAAATCAAAGTTAAGATCAACCAGCTCTTTATCTAATAACGCGGAATAATTACTAACAAAGTGGAACTTAAGATAGTTCTGCCAAGTTGCTAAGTCTGTATCGCTATAGATACCTGCAAATTTCTCTAGGTAACTAGGTTGGCGAACAATGACATCTTCAGTCTTGATGCCTGACGCATCAAGGTAAGCAGCAAAATCAAAGTCACCAGTAAGTTTGTTGGCATCTGCAACGCTCATCTTGTTGTAAGATTTAGTTGCATCACGACTTTCTACTCGGCTCCACTGTGCATCAGCAATACGTGTTTCAAGATCAATAATAGCTTTAGCCGCAGATTCTGCATCAGCGACACCCGCTTTGCTTAGGATAGCAGTTACATATGCTTGATAAGCTTCACGAATTTTTGTGAATTTTTCATCATCTTTTAGGTAGTAGTCGCGATCGGGTAAACCTAAGCCAGACTGATAAACATACATCGCGTTTTCGCTAGAGTTTTTTGCGTCGTTATTTACGTACCAACCAAACGGCAAGTTACCGCCTTTAATACGAAGTTCAGCCATTAAAGCAACAAGATCGGACTTGCTCTTTACAGCATCAACGCTTTCAAGTACTGGTGATAATGGCTTGATGCCTGCCGCTTCACGAGCAGCTTCATCCATGTAACTGTTATAGAATGCAGCGAGTTTTGCTTCATCAGAACCTGGCTTAACATTGGTATTTGCCGCCGCTTTTTCGAGTACTTCTTTCATCGCTTTTTGCGAATCATCATAAAGCTGAGTAAATGAACCGTAGTTTGATTTATCACCTGGAATATCTGTTTTTTCTAACCATTCACCGTTTACATGATAGTAAAAGTCATCTTGTGCGCGAACAGACTTATCCATGTTCGCCAGTTCAATACCTGAATTTAAAGGCGCTTTTGCTTCAGTGACGGCAGCAGTTGCTGGTGCTTTAGTTTCTTGTTCTTTTTCACCACAACCAACAAGACCGAGCGCAAGTGCAATACTTGCCGCGGTAAGTGTTACTTTTTTCATGAGGTTCCCGTACTTATCGTATAGTTAGAGGTATCTTCGAAATACTACGAATAGGCAGTCTTTCGCTTTGTCCATCATAAACCTCTCAAGCAAAACAATAAAATCGAATATGTAACAATTCTTATCAAAAGCGATGAGTCGCATATTTAAGCGATAGTGAGAAACAAATAGACGCTTATTTTGTAAGGTCGCAATTACTTAAATAAAGATAATAGTTACCTTACAAACATCCGCAGGTCGAAGCTCAATCATCTATTGTATTTGAGCTTTATAGTTTAGCTATAAAATGATTTATACCAAGTAACCAACTTTGTTACACCCTCTTCTAAACCAATAGCAGGTTTGTAACCTGTTGCAGCAAATAAGTCTTGGGTATCTGCAAACGTTTTATAAACATCACCCGGTTGCATTTCTCGGAAGTTTTTCTTTGCTTCAATACCCAGCTCAGACTCGATTGCTTCAATAAACTTCATTAGATTTATAGGGCTACCATGACCAATGTTATAAACACGGTACGGAGCAGAACTTGTCGAAGGTGAACCTGTCTCCACTCGCCAGTGTTCATCACGCTGTGGAATAACATCTGCCGCCCTAATAACGCCCTCAACGATATCATCAATATAAGTAAAATCGCGCCACATATCGCCATTGTTATTGATATCTATTGCTTCACCTGCAAGCATCTTTTTAGTAAAAATAAAAGGCGCCATATCTGGGCGACCCCATGGGCCGTACACAGTGAAAAAGCGTAACCCTGTGGTGGGTAAATCATATAAATGCGAGTAACTATGCGCCATTAACTCATTCGCCTTTTTAGTTGCCGCATAAAATGACACAGGATGATCAACGCTATCTTTTGTTTCAAATGGTGTTTTTTCATTTAAACCATATACAGAACTAGAAGACGCATACACTAAATGTGCTACCTTGTTATGGCGACATCCCTCTAAAATATTTAAGTGTCCAACTAAGTTTGAATCAGCGTATGAATCAGGGTTTTCAATCGAATAACGTACACCAGCTTGAGCAGCCAAGTGAATAACGCGTTCAAACTTTTCTACTTCGAATAACTCAGCCATTTCAATGCGATTCGCTATATCAAGCTTTTTAAAAGAAAAGCGCTCATGAGATTCAAATTGAGCCAATCGAGCCAGTTTTAAGTTAACATCGTAATAATCATTTAAATTATCGATACCTATAACATCATGTCCTGCGGTCAATAGTTTTTGGCACGTCGCAGCACCAATAAAACCCGCGGCTCCGGTGACTAAATATTTCATTGTTAACCTTAAAAAAGAGGTTCAGCACTAAACGCTGACAAAAAACAAAAGTGTAGGTCAAAAAACACTGAATAGAGAAGCTATGATACCGTAAACAAGTAAGGCATATAATATTAGAATATATTTATCATACGCTATTTAGTGTAATTTTATTTTATCTCAGGACTTTTGATAGAGAAAGAGGGAATTACACACCACCAAGCGGACAATAGCTTGCAGGGCGCGTTTTCAACATAGCACAAACTATAATCTTTGCGCGAAGGAAACTTCGCGCCTTCATCTAGATTTAAAGCGCATATTTTTGCTTTATCTTTTCAACTATTTCTACATTGGCAGCAGGAAAAGCATAAGTATCAAGTTCATTAATTGCTACCCACTTACCTTGTTGCCCCTCAGCGCCATGAGCAGTGCCTGTGAAGTCGTCAACAATATGCACATCTAAGCGTACGCATTTATCGCCGTAGTCATGTTCGATCACGATTAGCTCTTCACTGCCATTAACGGTTAGATTTACTTCTTCTAGTAACTCGCGCTGTAGCGCTGTAAATACGCTTTCGCCCTGCTCTACCTTACCGCCGGGGAATTCCCACAAGCCGCCTTGGTGTTTGTCATCTGGACGTTTACAGATAAATAGCTGCTGATCTTTATAAATAACGCCGACTGCAACATGCACTATTTTTTTAGTCATTTTATATTTCCTCAATCATAAAAAAAGCGACGCAAGCGTCGCTTTTTATCTCAATGTTTAGGTTACTTTAATTTACCACAACACTGTTTGAATTTTTGACCTGAACCACAAGGACACGGTTCATTACGACCGACTTTTGGTTCTGCACGATGGCTAACCACAGCATCTTGTGGTGTTTCGCCACCAAGGTGCTCTGCCTCTTCGTGCTGGTATTCACGCGGTGCATTTTCGCTCTTACGATGTTGCTCTTCAACTTTCTCAACATCTTCTTCAGCGCGAACTTGTACTTTACTCAAAATACCGACAACGTCGACTTTTAAGTTCTCAAGCATTTCAGAGAATAACTCGAACGACTCACGCTTATATTCTTGCTTCGGATTCTTCTGTGCATAGCCACGTAAGTGAATACCTTGACGAAGGTGATCCATCGCTGCCAAGTGATCTTTCCAGTGCTGGTCTAGGCTTTGTAGCATAATTGCTTTTTCGAATTGACGTAGGACAGACTCACCGACCATCTCTTCTTTTTGCTTATATGCTTGCTCAACCGCTTCTTCAATGCGCTCACGAAGTTTTTCTTCGTACAGTTTATTATCATCAGCTAACCATTGTGCAATAGGTAGCTCGATTAAGAAATCCTGCTTTAAGCGCTCTTCTAGGCCTGGAATATCCCACATTTCAGCTAGACTTTGTGGTGCAATATATTGGTCAATCGTACCGTTTAGCACATCGCCGCGAATTGCAGTAATAGTTTCTGAAATATCGCCTTCTTCAAGTAGCTCATTACGTTGTGAGTAAACAACACGACGTTGATCGTTTGCTACATCATCGTACTCAAGTAATTGCTTACGAACATCGAAGTTACGCGCTTCAACTTTGCGTTGTGCGTTTTCGATTGCACGGTTAACCCAAGGGTGCTCAATCGCTTCACCGCGTTGCATACCTAGCTTACGCATCATGTTCGTCATGCGCTCACCAGCAAAGATACGCATTAACGCGTCGTCCATTGATAAGTAGAAACGGCTTGAACCTGCATCACCTTGACGACCCGAACGGCCACGTAACTGGTTATCGATACGGCGAGATTCGTGACGCTCAGTACCAATGATATGTAAGCCACCCGCTTCGATTACCGCATCGTGACGTTTTTGCCACGCATCTTTAATCGCTTTGATTTGCTCATCAGTTGGCTCTTCAAGCTTTTCAACCTCACTTTGCCAGTTACCACCTAACACGATATCGGTACCACGACCGGCCATGTTAGTTGCAATGGTTACTGTGCCAGGTAAGCCCGCGTCAGCAACGATGTCTGCTTCTTGTGCGTGGAATTTCGCATTAAGTACGTTGTGCTTAATTTTTTCTTTACATAAGAACTGCGATAAGTACTCAGAACTTTCGATAGAAATAGTACCCACAAGTACCGGTTGACCGCGCTCTTGACAATCTTTGATATCAGCAAGGATTGCTTCGTACTTTTCTTCTTGTGTAAGGTAAACAAGGTCAGCACGATCGTCACGGATCATCGGTTTGTTAGTTGGCATTACAACTGTGTCTAGACCGTAGATAGACTGGAACTCAAACGCTTCTGTGTCTGCTGTACCTGTCATACCCGCTAATGTGTCGTATAAACGGAAGTAGTTTTGGAATGTGATTGATGCCAATGTTTGGTTTTCGTTTTGAATGCGTACACCTTCTTTTGCTTCAACAGCTTGGTGTAAACCTTCTGACCAACGGCGACCTTCCATTGTACGGCCTGTGTGCTCATCTACGATGATAACTTCGTTTTCTTTAACAACATAATCAACGTCTTTTTGATACAGTTTGTGAGCACGAAGCGCCGCATACACATGGCTTAATAATGTGATACTTGAAGCTGAATAAAGTGAATCACCTTCTTCGATTAAGCCGCGCTCAATTAATAGCTCTTCAACTTTAATTTGACCACGTTCAGTTAAGTGAACTTGCTTAGACTTTTCATCGATAGTGAAGTCGCCGTCACCTTCAACGCCTTCTTCATCTTCTTTTTCTTGTAGCTCAAGATCAGGCACAATTTTATTGATTTCGATGTAAAGCTCAGAGCTGTCTTCAGCAGGGCCTGAGATAATAAGCGGCGTACGCGCTTCATCGATTAGGATTGAATCCACTTCATCCACTACCGCGTAGTAAAGTGGGCGTTGTACACGCTCTTCGATGCTAAATGCCATGTTATCGCGAAGATAATCAAAGCCAAATTCGTTATTAGTACCGTAAGTGATATCAGCAGCATAAGCGATTTTCTTTTGCTGTGGCATCATACCTGGTACGTTACAGCCCACTGTTAGGCCTAAGAATTCAAATAATGGGCGGTTAGTTTCGGCGTCACGTTTTGCAAGGTAGTCATTCACGGTAATTACGTGAACACCTTTACCTGTTAAACCGCGAAGGTAGGCAGGTAATGTTGCTGTTAGTGTTTTACCTTCACCGGTACGCATCTCTGCGATGCGACCTTGATGTAAAACCATACCACCAAGTAGCTGTACGTCGAAGTGACGCATGCCGTTTACACGCTTAGATGCTTCACGTACCACAGCAAATGCTTCTGGTAAGATATCATCTAGGCTTTGTCCGTTATCGTAACGCTCTCTAAATTCTGCTGTTTTTGCTTTTAGATCTTCATCAGAAAGCGCTTCTAATTGCGTTTCAAGCGCATTGATCAGTGCGACCGTCTTTCTTAGGTTTTTAATAGTGCGGTCATTGCGACTACCAAAAATCTTGGTAAATAAATTAGATATCATGATAAAACCGTTACAATATATTCTTTGTTAGCTAGTCGTTAGCTAACCCACTTTCTTTAATTGATAATTAATATGCGCTTATGCTCATGATGTAGGGCATATTAATTAACAATTTATCAGTACGCTGTTTAAAACACAGCTTATTTCGTGCGCTATCATACCAGAGTCTGCGCAACATCAAACCTTCTGTGTGTGAAGATATGGATTTTCAGCAAGAAAATTTAAAAATTAGCCGTAATCTTTGATCTAATGCGTAAAAATTAAATCACTGATTAGATATGGCGACAATCGAAATAAAATCAAGATCAGGAAAGAAAAAAGGCGAATCGAGGGACGAAATTCGATTTTGTAAATGTAGGTGGTAATTTATGGCGACAATATATTACATATCCTTCACCAATGACGCGCTAAAGCACGACCTACAAGATAACACGCGAAATAAATTTCACGCCTACATCAAACGTAGGCGTCACGCTTGCTTGGCGCGTCTTAATTCAGCACCAAGCCTGCAAATTAATACGGAACACGCAAACCACACCGCTCGGCTTAAAACTGAAAGCTGATGGCTTTATTTATTTTTTGCGGCCATGTTGCGCTAAACGCTCTAACTTCGCTTTTAACGACGGTGGTGCATCTGCGGCGATGGCGCTGAGGTAATCGGCTGTTTGCTCGCTCATTTGACGTTTTGTAACTGGTTTTTTATCTTGTTCTGATTTCGCTGACAAACGCTGGGTTGCTTGTGGGTTAGCAGTAATTTTAATTTGTCCGAGCTCGGCCATGCCTGCCTTTCGAAAGTGCGAAAGCATGTCCATTTTTAAATAATTTAAGCGCAGCGCAATCGGGGCAGAGACCGCCTCAATCATCAAAGTGCCGTCACGATAATTACTCACTCGGCATTTTTTTGATAATGTTTCGCCTAAAAAGTCATCCAGTATAGCTTGTTGACTCGATAGCCCTTGCGCTTTACCTGCATAGGACGCAAGCCGGCTATTAAGCCCTGCCATAATATCGCCCAGCGCTTTAGGCGCATACCTATCTTTTGCCATCGCCCACTCTACTTAAACAATGTAATACCACAAATGACAATATACCATTGAGGTAAAGGGGATGCGAGTAAACATTACTCGCTAAAATAATGCCCACAGAATGGCTCCAACCGTAAATAAACGATTCAATATTAAAACGCCTCCTACGTTTTGTTTGTTTCTGATAGACTCAGATTTTGTTTTTTATTTAATAGATATAATGGCACAACATTCTCTCACTTTAGTTGTATTAGCTGGTGGCTTAGGTAGTCGCTTTGGCGGAAATAAACAAATCGCTGAAATTCCAACTCTTGGTCGCACAATCATGGAGCTAAGTATCGCCGATGCAGTCAAAGTGGGTGTTAGCCAAGTTGTGATCATTATTAATCAAAAAATTCGCGCTGAACTTGAGGCCACAATCTTACCTCGGCTTCCTGATGACCTCGATATTGTATTAGTTGAGCAAAGTATTGATGCGTTACCCGATAAGTTCAGCCACCTAGCTGCAGATCGCATCAAGCCATGGGGAACGGGGCATGCACTGCTTTGCGCAAAGCCTTATGTACATAACCCTGCGATTGTGATCACCGCTGATGACTATTATGGCGATACTTCGTTTGAAATAGTTGCTGAGCACTTTAAGCACAGCACGCAATGGGCCATGGTTGGTTATCCTATTAGCCAAACTCTGTCAGATGAAGGGGGAGTTAACCGTGGGCTATGTGAGGTAGATGAACAGCAGCAACTCACTAATGTGATTGAATACTTAAATATTGAACGCGAAAATGCCACTCTCTACGGCGATACGCCGCAAGGTAAAAGAGTGGTAATTACAGATGACTCACTAGGCTCCATGAGCTTTTGGGGAATAACTCCCGATGTGTTCAATTACTTAGAAAGCGGTTTTTTTGAGTTCCTAGAAAGTAATGACAACGGTGTCACAAAAGAGTATTATTTGCCCGACCAAATCCAAGCCGCCATCCAAGGTAAACACCAATCTGTCATTGTCTATAAAGCACAATCACCTTGGTATGGTGTGACTTACAAATCAGAGCTAGAAAAGGTTTCGAAAAAGCTTTATGAATTATATCACGGAAGAAATAGCAGTCATCGCCCCAGTGCAATCAAAAATGAAGAGTGAACTCTCAATGAAGTCAAACCCTGTAGCTGAGCATTTATCTCAGTGCTATGGCCTAAACGACGCCAATATTAGCTTAAAGCCAATTGGAAATGGTCATATAAACACAACCATGCTACTTAAAACAGATGATCAGGCCTTGGTGGTACAAAAGTTAAATACGGATGTATTTCCAGCCCCTGAGAAGCTCGTTGAGAATGCACGTTTAATAGAACAGCACTTAACTAAGAAAAATAATAATGGTGAGTATGATTTAGATATTATTCGTCACGTACCCACTATTGAAAATGACTTTTTGGTTGAATATGACCAAGGAGTATGGCGCGCACTCGAATTTATTGGCGGCAGTTATAGTGAAGATGTTGTAGCCAGCATCTCGCAAGCACAAACTGCGGCCAATGCATTTGGTCAATTCGCCCTTGCTCTGCAAGATTTTCAGGCTGAACAGTTACACCATGTTATTCCTAACTTTCATAACCTAGAAATGCGATTTGATGCCTTCAAAAAAGTGCTAGAGCAAAACCCACTGAACAGAACTGCGCTATGCCAAGACGATGTTGATTTTTGCTTAGAACAGCAAAGCCTCGTTGCAGAACTAAAAGCGCTTGAAGGCACCATTCCTTTAAGACCTTGCCATAATGATACCAAAATCAACAATATGCTGTTTTGCACAAAGTCAGACAGTGCGAAGGCGGTGATCGATCTTGATACCTGTATGCCTGGCTATTGGCTGTTTGATTTTGGCGATATGGTACGTACATTCTGTTCACCTGAGCAAGAGGATTCAACTAACTTAAATAATGTTCGCGTGCGTGAAGAAATTTTCGCAGCAATTGTAAAAGGCTATGTTGAACCGCTGCAAAATGTGATCACCGATGCCGAAAAACAAAGCTTTTGGCTAGGCACCAAAGTCATGACGTTTATGATTGGCTTACGCTTTTTGACTGACTTTATTGATGGTGATAATTACTTTGCCACTAAACATGCGAACCACAATTTAGAGCGGGCTCGTAATCAGTTTGCACTGTATCGCGATATTCTTGATAAAGAGCATACCCTTAAAGCGATTTTAGAAATCAATAATTAAGGTTGTTGCGCGATATAAAGTCGCGACTACATGTTTGACTAAGGTAATAACGATTAGATACAAAAACGCCTGCATTAATGCAGGCGTTCTGTGTACTCTAAACCAGCAAACAGTATTAAACCGCTTTTAAATGAGCTGGCTGTGGTGCAACTGCTTGTGCAACAAACTCTGAAAACTCAGCACCTAGCTTTTCATCACGCATACCGTATTCGATGATTGCTTTTAAATAGCCTAGCTTGTCACCACAGTCGTGTGAACGGCCACTCATGTGGAACGCTTCGACTATTTCAGCTTCCATCAATGCATCGATTGCATCTGTTAATTGAATTTCGCCACCAGCTCCTGCCGAGGTTTTTGCTAGGATAGGCCAAATAGCTTTAGACAATACATAACGACCAACAACCGCAAGATTCGATGGCGCTTCTTCAGTTTTTGGCTTTTCTACCATAGTTTTGATCGGTGCGCTTTCGCCAGCTTTAATCGTCACTCCACCAATATCAGCAATACCATATTTACTAACATCTTCAGCTGCAACAGGCTCAAGCATGATTTGGCTTGCTCTGACTTCTTTGAAGCGTTTGATCATGGCGGCAATATTTTCTGTTTTTTGATCAGCGGTATAGCTATCAAGAATGACGTCAGGTAGCACAACAACAAAGTCATCATCACCTACGATAGGTTTCGCACACAATACCGCATGACCAAGCCCTTTTGCTTCGCCTTGACGCACATGCATAATCGTCACATCATCAGGGCAAATAGAGCGTACTTCTTCTAATAAAGTACGTTTAACACGCTTTTCGAGTGTCGCTTCAAGCTCAAAGCTGGTATCAAAGTGGTTTTCAATGGCATTTTTAGAGCTATGTGTTACAAGCACAATCTCCTTAATGCCTGCCGCTACACATTCATCAACAATGTATTGAATGAGAGGTTTATCGACAAGCGGCAACATTTCCTTTGGAATGGCTTTTGTCATTGGAAGCATACGAGTTCCAAGACCCGCAACAGGGATAACAGCTTTCATATTAAGTCCTTTTTTAAATATTAACTCAAATTTATAACTAAGTTAGCAGTGTAAAGCTTGCTCGAATATGAACAAATCATCACTTTTACTACTCATACAAGCGAGGCAAAAACTTCGCTCACTTCATCAAATATGGTAACCCTTTGAGGCTCATGCCCTTTTAGGCTAAGTCGCTAGGCTAATTTAATACCCACTATTTTTTATTTTATGACTCACTGAGTAAAAACAGGGTGCGACATAATCAATCATTTATTGTTACGCGCTCAACTCAATAAAGTACTAAATTGTGACTAAAATAATGCGTTTACGAAAAGCGTTTATTTGCCGTAACGAGGGAACAATTATACCACTCAAAAGGGGAACATTATATCAAACCTAAGGTAATTTATTATTAATATTCTTCATGTTAACAATAAATAATGACACTTTTTGTGTTGAATAAAAGATGGGGAAATACAGCGCAAAATAAAACCATACTATTGAATTAACCAAGCCCCTCACCTAAAGATAAAAGGCTTAGTTAACATTTAATTATGGTAATAAATAACTAATCACTACCGAACAAATCGCGTGTGTACACTTTTTCAGCTACGTCAGCCAATTCATCGGTATTTCGATTAGAAATAATAATATCGGCGCGTGATTTGAGTTCATCAATTGTTTTTACGACTTCTGAATTAAAGAACTCACTCTCTTGTAGGCTAGGCTCATAAATAATAACCTCAATGCCTTTTGCTTTAATACGCTTCATAATGCCTTGCACAGCTGAAGCCCTAAAGTTGTCAGATCCGGACTTCATGACCAGCCTATAAATCCCTACGACTTTAGGGTTTTGTTTAATAATTGATTCGGCAATAAAGTCCTTTCTTGTCGAGTTTGCATCAACAATTGCTCGAATCATATTATTCGGCACATCTTTATAGTTTGCTAGTAATTGCTTGGTATCTTTTGGTAAGCAATATCCGCCATATCCAAACGAAGGGTTATTATAATGAGAGCCAATACGCGGATCTAAACCAACACCTTGAATTATTTGCTTAGCATCAAGGTCATGACTTTGGGCATAACTATCCAGCTCATTAAAATAGGCTACACGCATTGCTAAATAGGTATTTGAAAAAAGCTTAATCGCTTCGGCTTCCGTTGAGTCAGTAAACAAAATATCAATATGTTCTTTTTCTGCCCCTTGGGTTAATAGCTCAGCAAATACTTTTGCACGCTCACTTTTCTCACCAACGATAATGCGTGATGGGTGCAAGTTATCGTAAAGTGCTTTACCTTCACGCAGAAACTCTGGAGAAAAAATGATATTGTCGCTATTCACCTGCTCTTTTATTGCTTTAGTAAAGCCAACCGGAACCGTAGACTTAATCACCATCGTTGCATCAGGATTGATAGCTAAAACATCATTAATAACCGCTTCAACTGAACCCGTATTAAAATAGTTAGTATCTGGGTCGTAATCAGTGGGTGTTGCAATAATCACAAATTCAGCATCTTTCAATGCTAATTGCTTATCTGTGGTTGCCGAAAACTGTAAATCTTTATTCATCAAGAATGCTTCGATTTCTGTATCGATAATTGGCGACTTACCAGAATTAAGCAACTCAACTTTTTCTTCAATAATATCCAGTGCAATAACTTGGTTATGCTGAGCAAGTAGCATTGCATTTGATAAGCCTACATAACCAGTTCCAACAATAGTGATTTTCATTAAACTTTCCTAGGGTAATAATCGCTTTTTGAGTTCATTTTCTAAATGCTGCGCGACTTCAGTTGAACGATAGTTACATACCGATTGACGAGCAAATGAGCTCAGTAATTCATAGTCTTGAGGTGCCATTTCTAGTAATTCGACGATTGTATCGGCAATAGAGTTTTTATCTTTTACATCAAACAGTAAACCGTTTTTACCAGGTATGACTATGTCATTCACTGGGCTGATATTGGATGCTAAAACGGGTGTTCCACATGCAAGAGCTTCTACGGCCACTAAACCAAAACTTTCTCTGTGAGTTGGAAAAATAAATGCATCCATTTCACTATACTTATCAACTAATTGATTTGGCTCTAATGCCCCATAGTATGTAACCAACGAAGATAAGTCACTGTTGGCTATTGTGTTTACTAGTTCGTCAACCTCTGCGCCGGTGCCATAGATATTCAATCTTAGTTTACTAATCAAATGAGGGTGAGACTGCCTAATTAACACTAAGGCTTCTAGCAATTCTTGCCACCCTTTCCCTTCATCTATTCGAGAGACATACCCTAAAGTAAAAAAAGATGGTGAAGGGCTGATGGTTGGTTTAAATATATCAAAATCCACACCACCAGACGGAGATACAATAATTTTCTCCTTATCATACCAAGGATGTAGCTCAAGAAGTTTATCTTTGAAATAGGATGATGGAACAACGACTGCAGTACTTTTTTTTAATATTAACTTAGACGCAAATCCCATTACTTTATGGATAGTTGTATTACCAACAAGATCATCACCATGAATATTTACTACGTACTTCGGCTTTCCAACCAATAGAAAAGGAATAAGGCAAAGGGTCGAATATGTTAAGTAATGAAAATAAATGAAGTCATAATTCCGCTTACTTATCGCATACATCCCGCTTGCAATAAATTTTATATAGCAGATAAGCTTTGCAAAACCTGAAGCACGGTGATCAATAACGACTTTACTTACAATATGATTCCCTTGTGTTTGAAGCTGTAGATAATTTTTACCCACAAAGCTACCAAATGAAGGGTCTTTTTTTGATGGAAAAAGGTTTGCAATAAAACAAATCTTACTCATTTTTGAACCTTTCTAAAACGCTCTAATCTCTTTTTAGCAAGTCCAGGAAATAACGAAGCCAACCATGCTCTCAGTAATTTCCCCGCAATAGGAGGAGTAAAATATTTAAATACAGTTAGCAGGTTTACCTTTTGACCACTACTGTAATAAACCAAAAAACCAAAACACTTTTTGTTTCTTTTTGACATTAAATGACCATACCGATCGTAGAATTGTTGAAACCCTACAGAGCGATTCTTTTGATTATCCGTAATTCTGGGTTTGTCATGAGCAGTATGCACTATATATGAAGGAGTACTTATTCGTTTCGCAGCACCAAATGTCAAAATCATTCGAGTCCACAGTTCCCAATCCTGAGATGACACAACTGACTCATCAAATAACCCTGCCTCTATTAAGCGCGCTCTCTTAGTAAGAACTTGATTAGACGCTTGATTGAAGTTTAGCTGAGCATCTATATCAATGATCATATCTGAATTTAAGATAGGTCGTTGAGTTTGACCGTAATCCCAAATATAGCCGCTACAAACAAAAGCATATTTGTCTTCAAAAGACTCAACTAAGTCTGCAATTCTGGTTGGTAAAAATTCATCATCATCATCAAGGCCTGTCACATACTCACCTTGAGAGTGTTTAATTGCATAGTTGCGAGCACGACATGCGCCCTCATTTTTGCCAAAACAGTGAAAGCGGATATTTTCATTTTCGCCAGCTAACTGTTTTAAGTACTCAACAGTCCCGTCTGTAGAGCCATTATCGACGATAAATATTTCTATGTTTTTATAAGTCTGTTTTTTTACTGATTCCACAGCCCTTTTTAAGAGCGGAAGTCGATTATAAGTTGGTATCCAAACACTCACTAGAGGTTGGCATAATGTCATGAGTTACTCCTACTTTCCGTGTCTACCCATAATAACGATACAAAACAGCCAAGCGAAATCCCTAACGTCCCAGAAATCCAAACATGGCCACTTAATTGTGATAAAAATAATAAAATGAACGTTCCAGCTAACACGGCTGGACTATATATAGATTCGGGCCTAACACACTGCTTTAAAGCTTTAATAAAGGTAAAAAAGTAAAAAGAAAAACAAATAAATAAGCCAGTAAAACCAAAATAAACTAATACATCAATCGCATCAATTTCTGCAGAGTATTTTATAGGGATAAACTCAGCGATTCCCGCAGTTCCGATTCCAACAAGTTGCTGCCAAAACTCTATATACTCGACATAAACAACTAATAGCTCTTTTGCGTACTCATCCCTTCCAGATAAAATTATTCCTAAAACCCCTTTTTGGCTCAATACCCACATGATTCTATCGTACAAACCCAAAGCCATGAGTAAATCGTTAATTACATATACAATGACCGCTATAGCACAGGACATAGGTATGAGAGTAAATAATTTCAATTTAGTCATTTTAAACAGCCTTTCTCTTTCATTGAGAATAGGCACAATAAACACAAGAGCTACAGCAGCAAGCATGGCTGTTTTAGTGGCTACAAGTAAGCCACAAAGCACAGTAAATAAAGAAAAAACAATGTACCACTTACGCTTGTAGTTCCAACACATATGAAGCATAAAAGAGAAAAGCACAACCATGGTTGCGCCTAATTCATTTGCCGCATATATAAAACCATTAGAACCTGCCGTTTCACCATCTCTTAATTGATAACTTGAGCGACCAAAGCCTAACGCCCCTAAAAATAAGTTAAAACACAGGATAGCAAAATTACTAATTAATATTCTTTCAAGCCATTTTCTAGTAAATCCCCCCCAACGCGCAGCCAACAAGCCAAAATAAATAAAAATAGACATTGGCATAAGAATTTTATAAACGTTTGAGAAGTCAGTAATAAAAAAGAAAGTATCAGCGTATGACAGTAATTGAAATACCGGCCCCATGAGCAGCATCGCTAATAAAATACAAAGGAAAATAAAATACCTTGGATCAAGTTTCAGTACGAGTAGCAGTACCAACCCAGTTAATGGTAATTTGTATAGCAGTGACAGCTTTAAATCCACCCCTAACTGAAGAACAGTGAATCCAGCAGCAACATCAGCAAGTAGATAAAGGCTCATCATAAATACGCATAGCTTATCCGCATATGAAGGCCCATCATCATTAGAAAAAAAATGCTTTAACATCAGAAACTACCAAGCTCTTTTTTAAAGACTTCTCTGTGAGCTTTAATGTAATCATCTATTGGCTTGATAAGCTTGGCCGAGTTTCCTGCTGCAATGCTCGTACTATTTCCAATAGTGATACCGAGTAAAATAACCTTCTCACAGTCGGTAAAAACATTATCGCTAATGCTCACTGCTCTTCGGTTAGCGCCTCGAGCTCCAATCTGAGCAGCTTGCTTGGTGGACTTTTGGATACACAATTTATAGCTTAAGCTATTAATTTTAATCTGTAATTTAACAAAATTAACGACTCGACTAGTGCCTTTTAATGAACAATAGAATAACTTAGAAATCACCTGCTAACTCCTTAGCAAGCACACGCCAGCTAAATCTTTGCTCTGCAAGTTCTCTATTTTCATATTGTAACTGAGTATACTGCGTCTCAGATAAAGCCATTAAGCTCGTCATTCCTCTGGCAAAGGCAGAGGCAGAATACTCATCGACCAATATATTGTTTGAAGGCTCCAAAATCTCACTCGTCGCAGTGACTACGTTGCTGCTGGATTTTGCACCTATAATAGGCAAACCTGACGATAACGCTTCTAAAATGGTTTGTCCTAAGGGCTCGTATGTTGAAGACATAATGAAAAAGTCAGCTGCTTTATAATAATTTTCAGGGCAACTTTGGCGACCTAAAAAGATCACTCTATCACTAACATTTAACCGTTCAGAAAGTGCGCGTAATTCAGCCTCTTCAGCGCCTTCACCTAGTAGCCAAAGCGACGCATTGTTGTCGTTTAAAAGCTTTAAAGCTTCAATTGCAGTATCAAACCCCTTTGCTTTCACAAAGCGTCCTATACATAAAAAAGCCTTGCTTTGTTCTGGTAAACCTAGCTCTTTTTTTAGCTGAGATTTTTCAGTTTGTGTCGCCAAACTAAATCGAGACAAACTAACGCCTGGCTTACAAATACTCATTGCTTTAGAGCGGTTAATATTTCGGATTTGCTGCTGCATGTTTTCGCTGAAAACAAATAATTTATCAGCGCTATTAAATGCCATACGTTGCACAGTTTTATGCAAAAAAAATGATAGGTGCCCTTTTAGCTTTAATAGCTTATTATCATTAGCCCTGTAGCTGGCTTTTGTTTCGTTAGCGACAACCCCAGGCACTAAATAAACAATATTTTTATATTTTAAGGCTTTTAAATACAGAACATTAAAGTGAAAACGACAAATTGTTAAAACCGGAGAATGACGCTGTAAAACTTTTTTATAAAGCCTAACTGCATTATAAGTCTGCTTTAACACTCGCCCTAAACCTCTACTGCGTCCGAAACAGTAGCGATAAATAGTCACACCCTCTTCTATTTCGACTTCAGGTAATTCTTTATTTTCTGGGTTGAGATCACTGGCTACAATAACAACTTCATAGCCCAGCAGAAGGTATTCTTGTGCTAAGTGATAAAGCGAGTTCTCAATTCCACCAATATTAGGTTTATATTGATTACTCGTGAGCAACACACAAGGCTTAACATGTTCTGTCGTCATTGCTTTTAAGCCTTTTTTCTTAACGCAAGAATAAATGCAACAATTAGAGAAACAAGGCCTCCAAAAAATGTTATTCCTAAGCAAATAAGAGCGCGAGAAGGGCCCGACTTCTCTTCAGGATAAATAACCGGAGATAAAGGTTTTACTAGGTGAAAATCGCCGACCGTAGACAATAACTTTGAGCGAGTTTGATCCGCAATAAGTTCGTAGAATAAAGAGCGCAACTCAGCGACATTAGTTTCCGCAGCTTTCTCTTGTAGGTAATTAATAGCCTCTTCAGCTTCATTGCGGTCTTTGTCACGCCAAAAGGCATTAATATCTTCAATTAACCAATTAGTGATATTAACTGATAACTCTGGTGAAAGCGCAGTCACCTCTAGCTGAACGACGCCCTTTTTTTTCATATAAAGTACATCGAAGCTGCCCAGTAGAGGAATATAACCATCCCACGGCGAAGGCTCAACATCTTTACCAGGAGGCGGAGTTCTTACCCACTTTTTTTGCTCAGCATCGTAAACTTCAGGATTATAAATATAGGTGTCAGTGCTTTGGTCCCACCCCTTTAGAGCAAGTAACTCTGGTAGTAAGTTCCTTTTTTCTATAAACGGTTGAATAAAGCCTCTGCTTCTCATAAATTCAATTGCTGTTTCAACTTCGTCAGCCTCAGAACCACCAAGCGATATCCCCGCCATACTTGCAAGACCACCAAATTGACCAGCTAATTTATTAAGACCACCGCCTTCCTTAGCATTAGATGGGACCAAGTAGACTTTTGCTGTGTATTTATTTGGTTGCTGCATAGCCACATATACAGACAATGCTGCCGAAAGTAGAGTACCAATTACAACTACCCATTTATACTTCATTAACTTAGAAAATGTTAAGTTTATACCTTTACTTTCCATGGAGTTTCTCAACCAACTGACTACTAAAAGTCAGGCATTATAGCAAATGAAGGTATGATTAAAATAGATTTAAAAACTTTAGTTACGCCCACGAATATTTCACTTAAAAATGCTGATAAAACTAGCGTTAAGTAATTGCCGCTAGGAAATGTTTTTTGAATTCGTTATCATAAAGCATGTGTGTTTCTTATCTTTTGTCCCCCGACTTTATAGCCATAAGAACCGATTACAAAAATGAACCTAAAATCGAATAGAAATCAATAAGCATGTCAAAACAACCAGTCGTTATTCTCGCATATGGGGAAGGTGGGCACAAAAAAGAGATGAGCTTACTATATAAACACATTAAAGAGTCAGAGCTTAAGTTTATATCTTTAGGGCCATCTCCACTATGTTCACGAGTAACACATTTCAAACTAGGTGATGTTCGTCACAAAGAGAACCGTTTAAAGTCATTGTTAATGGCAATGGTTGGACTCTTTCGCTCTACCGTTATTACGCTAAAGATTTGTCATAAGTACCAAGTGACGGGGATCGTTTCAACCGGACCAGGTATGGCTATTATTCCTTCTATCATTCTCAGAGCTATGGGTAAAAACGTCATTTTCATCGAGACGTTTTGTCGCTTTTATACACGCTCTTTCACTGGTAAATGGATGTCGAAAATATGCAGTGAATTTTGGGTGCAAAATAAAGAGCAACTTACCCTCTATAAAAATGCAAAATATTGTGGACGCTTATGAAAATCCTTGTCACTGTAGGCTCATCATCATTTGATTCTTTAATTCGTGCGGTAGACCTAGCCGCTACAAAATTGACCGCGTTCTCATTTACTTTTCAGATAGGCACGGGAGAATACAAGCCTCAAAATGGCAACTCTTTCGCTCGTTCAAATGAGTTTTCAAGCGTGCTTGCCGATGCAGATATTGTTATTACACACGCGGGGGCTGGCACTGTTTTTGAACTATTGGAGCTCAACAAAAAAATTATTGTCGTGCCAAATTTTGACAGAGTCGATAAACACCAATCAGATTTAGCCTTATATATCGAAAGAAACAACTATGCCTTGGTTTGCCATGATGTAAGCCTTATAGAAGGTCATATAGAAGACATCATCGCGTATGAGCCTATTCCCTACAGCAAAGACTCTTTTTTCCTCGCGGATGAGTTAACAAGTAAGCTCCTAAAAAAGTAACTCCGTACTTTTTTTGAAAAGTACGGTTTAACGTTCTGAACTACTGGGTTAACTCGCTGTAAAGTCTTTTAATACTTGCTGTATTCATGTCTATTGAAAATAGCTCAGCTAATTTATGTCTTTGCGCAAGGGTTAAACTCGCTTCATTTTTATATAACTCAGCTATTGCCCCTGCCAATGACTCAGGATCTCTTTGAGGCACCACCTTCACTGCAGGTGTATCGACCAATGAAGCCAGCTCAGTTAAACCACCACACTCTGAAACAACCGTTGCTAAACCCGATGCCATTGCCTCTAGTGCTGCTACACCAAAAGACTCTTCTTGAAATGTAACATCATCTCGAATCGACGGCTGTGCATAAACATTATACGATGAAAGCAGATCTGGTAATGTTTGATGACTCACCATATCGATAAATTTCACATGCTTAGTTAAAGCTAACTGGTCAGTTAAGCCCTGTAAATGCTCCTTGAGCTCACCACCACCAATCAGGGTGAGGGTCGCATTAGGGTAGTCTTTATGTAAAACAGCCAATGCACGAATCAAAAATTCATGACCTTTACAATTAATTAAGCGTCCGACCGAGACAATATTCAAAGTATCAAAACTCTTTTCCTGCTTTGTTGACAAAAACATAGAATTAAAAGAGTTATGCACAACTGTAATTTTTTCTCTCGGAACATCCAGATTTTCGACTGTTTTACGTTTTAAAAATTCTGAAGGAACAGTCCACTTTATAAAATCTTTGCTGCCAGCTTTTTTAAGTACAGCCCTGTATTTAGCCCTAATTAAAGGCTCACTATTTACATCAGAGCCATGTAATGATGCCAATGTTGGTATGTTGAGGTTCAGTTTTTCGCTTACGTGCATCCATGTCTTCACCCCGTTACCCATATGGCAATGAACAACATCTGGCTTAAACTCGTCAATCACCTCGTGCCAACGTTTGTAGTCAATCATGTATGGCAGCAACTGTAGCCTTAGCGCAAATGCTTGTGTAAAACGCTCATTAATAACCGTTTTAATTGGGCAAAAGTAGACAAGTTCAAAAGGACGGCTTTGTTCATTGACTCTTTTAGCTGTCACTACCGCAGATTCTATCCCTTCTTTTTCCAACGCTGTAACTTGATCATAAATAAATGTTTCCGTACTCATTGAAAAATTAGGTATGTAATGTAGAACCCTCATTCTTTTCCTTTCTTAATCTACTTAAAATTACAGGGAGCTTGCATGCTATAGTCAATAAATATTGAGCAAATATCGCAAAAAGCACTCCCCAAAGTTCAATTTTCGCCCCTAGAACTAGGATCCCTAAACATAAAACCAGATTAGAAAAAAGCGTAATCAGTAATAAACTCTTAACATAACCTAAAGCCAGAAAAACAGGATGTATAGGAGTCAATGCAGCTGATACTGCATGAACAATCATAAATACCACAATATGCCACTTGTAAACCAACAACTCTGCAGAAAAAAGAGTCACAACCCAGTAATCAAATGTCATACTTGCAACAGCAACAAATGCAAGAGAAGGTAACAATAGTAACAGCACTATTTTTGACATTACCTTTTCGACTTTGCCATAGGCTTTTTCAGCTAAATAAACATTAATCTCTGGGTATAAAACCTGATTTAAAGGACTGGTTAACCTTGTTGAGATAGTGGCTATTTGCTTAATAACACGATAAGCACCAGCGGCACCGACGGAGACAACAGCACCCACTAAAATAGTGTCTAATTGCTTGACTGGAATATCGGCCAACGAGGTCATGTGTACAGTCAAATTAAAACTATTAAATTCTTTTTTCTTACCATTAGACAGTAAGTTGCAATCACTCTGTCTTTTTATCAATGAAGCAACATACCGACTGCTGTGGCATTGTATATAAATAACCCCCACACCTAAAGTCAGAAGGTATGCCGTTACAAAAAAACCGACACCAAAGTTTTTCCAGTAGCCTAATAATACGCACAGAAAAAACAACACAGCGCTAACGATTGCCTGCACCGCCAAAACGTTGTAGCGTTCCTGATAACGCAAAACACCTATAGCAACGCTAGTTTGATTAAGTAGGATATATACTGAGCACCACTGCAATAATTCAGTGTGATGCTGCAAGTTGAAGCTCTCTGCATAGGTTTGTGCAAAGCATATCGCAATTAGAGTCCCGATGAGGGCACATATCAGGTCATACTTGAGGGTCAACAAAATAAGAGACGCTTTATCTTTTTCAAGATAAAAGTAGCGAATAACGCCCTGCCATGCTTGCGGATTAAAACACAGACTTAAAACCAATATGTAAGCTTGAAGTAGAGTCACCTCTCCAAAAGACTCAACACCTAATGCTTTCAACGAGATGGCGACAGAAAAGAAGTTAAGGACAGACGCAGATAAATTTCCGCTGATCAGCGTTCCAGTCTGCCTTATTAATTTACTTAGCATTACCTAGGTTGTTCACTAATACAGAAGCAATAACAAAGCTATTGCTTAACTTTATGAGCCTTTCCCTCTGGCTGCTTTTTTGAAATACCAAAAAATCGGCGAGCACGTACTGTTAATCGCCATATGTTAACCATAACTTGATGATATACGATTAAACAGAAGATAAAGCCGTAAAACATGTAGTAGTCAGGAACAGAATTTAACTGGGCTAAAATACCCACTAACGCAAAACAACAACCTAGCATAGAAATAACAAACAAGGTCATCTTAGGGCCAACCCCTAGCCTTTGCAGAATATGGTGTAAGTGCTCTCGGTCTGGCTTAAATGGAGACTGGCCTTTTTTGATTCTACGAATAATGGTAGAAATCGCATCCATAATTGGAATAGCTGCCACCCAAAGCCCTGTAACAGGGTTAAAGGCTGCGCTTTCTGACTGCGAACCTTCGAGTAAAAGCCAAACAACGCTAAAACCTATCACCGTACTGCCAGCGTCGCCCATAAATATTTTAAAGCGCTGACCTAAAGGAATACCTAAATTCATTAATATATATGGAATCGTCGCTGCAACAACAACCATGCAGAATACAGCTAGCTGGATTTGACCATTGAAATAAAATAACAGACCGAGCGAAGCAAACGTAATGGTCGCCAATGCGCCTAATAAACCATCGATTCCATCAACCATGTTGTAGGCATTAATTGCCCCCACCACTACAACAACGGTAACGAGATAACTAAAATACGACAACTCTAAATCAAAGCCACCGAAAATTTGTCCTGCATTGGTAAAAACCAACTCGCCAAACACCATCATCATGGTTGAAATAAACGCTTGTACTAATAACCTTAATCGGAAACTAATATCGTATAAGTCGTCAAAAACACCTATTACTAATAATATACTGGCGCAAAACAAATAAATAAAAGTGGAAGAGATTGAATCGGGGTAGATAACTAAATAACTGAATACAACAACAAAAACAGCCAAACCACCCACTAAAGGGACAGGGCCGTTATGATGTTTACGCATATTTGGCTGATCAACAAGATTTATATAAATGGCAAATTTTCGAAATACAAAAAGGCTCAAAAACGAGCACATAAAAAGTGCAATAGTTGTTAAAATCACAGAAAATAAACCTTAATCAACATGAAGTACCCCGAAACATCATCAAAACGCCTATCATTATAGATGATTACAAATAAAAAGACATAAACGTTTTAACAGCTGTAACCCTTGTTTTACTAAAAACCTAACTTTAGCTACCGATTAGTACCTATAAGTTATAAAACTAAAAACTCAACTTTGACCCACACATATAAATCGTACCTTTTATAGTTACGAATGAGACAAAGGCCGAAAATAATATAAGAATTACAATTACCTTACAAGCAAACATAAAAACAAACTGTAAAACTTCGTTACTAACATGTAATCATACAATTAAGAACTGAATTAAAGCTGACTTCCCCCTGTCAGTTAGCGCAACTTTTAATAGTGAGCCAAAAAACAGTTACTGTATGGTAGACAGCAACGTTTGCCACATGTCTTTACTTTGCTGCTTATACTTCATCGCATAATTTTCTAGCTGAGACTTTCTTTCAGTGTTTTCGTTCAAACACGTATTGAGTAAAGCATCTAAACTAGCTGGTGAAACATTAGCAGGAAGCAGCGTTTCCTCAGAGCCGTACTCTCTAAAAAGCTCTTGATACTTGTGGCTCCAACCAGTTGCAATACATGGAATAGCCTGAGAAAGCGCACTAACACAACCGTGAAAGCGTGAGCAAATAATAAGCTTGCCTCTGGCAATTAATGCTTTGACTGACTCAGCATCTGCTGGCTCAACCACTTCGCAAGGCGTGTCTAACAAGCTATTAATTTCATGGCACAGCGGTGCGTCATCTGCCCCACTGTGATTGAGAATAATTACCTTCTCCCCTTTTTTAATAGCTTGGTTAGCCAAGTGAGCCAAGGTTGTGACATAGTTCTCTCGCCACCATGTGTTTTTATTTCTTTTACTGAGCATTTTTGAGTTAGGGATCAAAATAACATGATCCTGGTATATGTCGTATTCAGGCTTGGCTGTTGGTACAAATAAATTGGTAAAATCAGGAGCTTGCTTAATATTAGTTGATTCACCCACAAGCTCTACAATGTGCTCATACGAAGGCTGCTCTCTTGCAAACACAAGGCTTGCATTAGAAAACGCGATCTTCGCATACTTTTTATTTTCATCGCGTGAGAAAGGCCCTAACGATTGCGGCATAAAGATATAATGCTTTGAGCGAGACTGAGTGCGTTTAACAACACTTGCCACTTGTCTTAAAACGAGATCAGACCATTGGTCGCCATAACTAAAACCTGACGCATCTAAAATTACATCAACATCCGCTTCAGTGACAATGCCAAAGCGATTTTTAAAATAACGACGTATTGAAGGCGGAACACAATAAAATAACCAATTAAGGTCAAGAATATTTTTGCACAGGTTGATCTTTTGGTATGCACCTACTTTTGCTCGTTTTACATAAGGTGAGTTAGCATTATGCACTAAACAAACTTCAGCATTTGGTAACGCTTTATTTAACTGCGCAATAATCGATGCAAGCATCAACTCCGCACCCTTATTAACAAATTGAACACCCTTAATTTCAACTAACATAAGCAACCCAAACTGAATGAAAACGCAAAGCGAGTAAGAATATACAGCAATCTACAGTCATTCAAGCATTCCGTGCAATTTCTTTGATTTACGATAAACTACCCGTTCAAATAGGCAATAAAACACCTAAAATGAGCTCAAACGTTAAAAACTCACTACTGCTTATCATCGAAAAAGTTGTGCTACTTGGCCTTGGCTTTATAAACAATATTTTATTAGCACGGCTAGCTGGCCCTGACTTATTTGGCGAGTTTTCTTACATAGTTTCGTTTGCTGCCATTTTCAGCCCATTGGCAGTCATGGGGCTTAATAATATTATTACTAAATACATCGTAAAATACCCTGCAAACAGCCACTACTATATAAAGTCTGCCTTACTTATTCGCTTATTGGGTGCCATTGTCTCGTTAGCGATTACTACCTTAGTGTGCTTATACGCCTTTAATTTAGATCATCAGCAAGCAGGGCTGATAATCATGTTAGTCGCTATGCAAGGCTTTACATTTTTATATGTGCTGGAATTTTTCTATATAGCTAAAAAGCAAGTATCTCAGTTGGTAAAACTACGCTTAGTAACCATAACACTTATTAATATTGCAAAACTCATCGCTATTATTAATGCAGCTGATTTAACAACACTTGTTTTTTTGCAAGGACTTGAGACCGTACTGATTGGCGTGTGTTACTACATTATGTATACCAGCCAAAAGCATCATCAGGTTTATAAACTACAACCCAAAAAACAAACTTACCTTGCGCTTTATCAAAAAGGAAAATGGCTGTTATTTTCAGGCGTTGCAGCCGTTATCTATTTAAAAATAGATCAGATAATGCTTGCTAACCTAGTTGACACAGAAGCAGTGGCTTATTATGCCGCAGCGGCTAAGTTATCTGAATTTTGGTATGTGTTTCCGGTATTAATAGCCAATGTTTATACAACACAACTTAGCCATTGTCGTTTTAAACACCCTACCCTGTATAAACAGTTACTACAGCGGTTGATCCTAGTATTAACCTGCTCTGCCATTATTTTAAGCTTAGCGACTTGGTTTTTTGCTGACAACATCATTGCACTGATTTATGGCTCAGCATACACAAGCAGTGCTGCTATTCTTAGTGTTCATATTTTTGCGAGTTTGTTCGTTTTTCAGCGAGCTGTGTTATCAAAATGGCTTATTCTTGAAAAACTTTATAAATACAGCCTGCTCTCTAACCTTTTAGGAGCTATTGTAAACATTTTACTCAACTTATTACTCATACCTAAATACCAGGGTTTAGGGGCTGCATGGGCAACAATTATTGCTTATATGGTTGCAAGCTATGGCTTTTTGTTTATTAACGCAAAAACTCGGGAGTACGCAAAAGTATTGCACCAAGCTGTGTTACACTCTAGGCCAACTTTGATAAACCTCATTCACGATTTAAAAGTACAATATGAAAAGCACAGTAAAAAAAATAATTAACCGACTTGGTTACGACGTTGCCTTTAGGCGTATTGCTAAAAACAGCCATAACCACGCAAAACCAATCTGCTTTGTACACGTACCTAAATCGGGAGGTATTTCTATTGATTTAGCCATGCGTGAGCAATTTGCGATTGCCGGTCAACCTCGCTTTAGTCGCGAAGGTGCCATTGCCATGAGCCTAGCAGGTATGAACCGCGAAATTACTGATCTAGATAGTATTAGTGAGTTTAGCGATCACCATGCTAAACAATTAACTGGCTTGCTTGCATACCACCTTGCACAAGACTGGCCCTATATAAGTGGCCATGTAACAACAAACAAACAATTGCTTAATCAATTTGCCAATCAGTATCACTTTGTAACTGTGCTGCGTGAGCCAGTAAGCCGATTTAAGTCGAACTACCTATACAACAAACTGACCAACTCATTGCCAATGATGGCACCTAACAACTTAAACTACGATAACCTCACAGCAGAGGTCGACACCATTTTGCAGCACCGCAGGGGTTGGCAAATGGCTAATGTTACCAGTATGTGTATTGCTGGTCGTTTTGCTAGGGATGAGCACGATGCTAAAACAATGCAAAGTGAGTTCAGCGATAACCTTGAAAAATACAGCGTGGTGAGTTTTTTAGATAATCTGGATGGGTTTTCTTCTAAGATACACACGTTAACAGGTAAACAGATTAACATTGGCAGTCATAATACAACCGAAAGCCATTTAGATAAGCACAAGCAAAGTGTGAAAGACACACTGCAAAATTATTTAAATGAACCGCACATCAACCAACAAATACAGCATTTATGCCGATTTGAAACCGACAACTACCTACGCGCAAAAGACAAGTACAGTACGCTTTAAAATCAGCATACGTAGAGGTGAGGGTTAACAAAGGCGAGAAGTAGACGATTTTAGAAAAGTTAAAATCGTCTACAAAAAAGCACTAAAGGCTAAATGAATTTACCAGTTGAGTGTATTCGTTTTTAATTTCATCACTGACACGCTCATTGCCGCTAACAGAGATAATAATAACCTGATTGTGGCTTTTATCTAGCACGGCTAAATTATGAATAATTTGCTTATTACCGTCTATGCTACCTGTGAAGCCATATTCCATATTTGCAAGGTTGCCTTTGTATGTAGCGTCATCTTCACCAACACGTGTGAACTGAAGGTCTTTAAAGCCTGCATTTAATAGCCCTTGCAATGCGTTTTTAACAAAGCCTTTCCATTCTTCTTCTGAGCCTGTGTATGCCTGACCTACAAGCTGTTGGCAAGTTACATTACTGGCAATATTCGCCCCTTTTACCGTTTTAATAGACACAAATTGCTTTAAGTTTAAATCGACATTTGGTGCAATTTTCATTGTTTGTTGTTTTTCTTGTGGCTCAGATGAAAATTGAACATTAAATTTACACGCTTCACCCTCTGCTGTAGCCGCTCGAAGGTAGCTTGAGTGCATTCCACCTAATACTAAACTAGAGACAAGGAATAAGGTCTTTAACTTCATGGTTTATCCTTCTTTGACAATTGTAAGGTTACAACAACTATATAAGAAATTGCTCCTAGAAACTCTTAAGTGGCTATTCTAGCCCCCTTAAACAACCGCTGCAATTATCAATCAGTAAGTATTTGTAATAACAGCAGGGAAGTTGACAGTATTAAGTATCAAAAGTTCTTTAGTCAGTAACAAACACCCATAAAAAAACCCAGCCGAAGCTGGGTCTTTTACAAAGTAAATAACTAACTAATATTAGTTACCACGTTGTTGTGAAGTAGAAACTTCTGTACGACCTTTGTCGTTTTGGCTCACAGCGTAAGCATTTACATCGCCTTTATCAGCGTCGATGTTGAAAGTGATGCTTAGCTTAGTAGACGCGCCGTTCAGAGTGAATAGCTTGTCGATATCTGGCATACCTAGCTTGTAAACTGTGTTAGCTGGTAGGTCTAAGCCTAGGTCCATTGGACCGTACTCGTTACCGTTACCATCGATAGCAGTTACGATTACATCAACTTCTGAATCAGTTTCATTCGCGAAGTGGATGAATGACTGAGTACCAGTTGCATTGATTGGTAGGTAAGGTACGTTGATGATAGTTGCATCAACAGCCCACTCGCCCGCAGGTACTTTGCTATAAAGAGTATAACCACCAGAAGGTAGAGTCACAGCAGCACCAGCGTTTGTTTGAGCTGCAGATGTAATTGTAACAGATGCATCTACATCACCAGTAACTGGGATATCAATCGTTGAAGCTCCATCATTAGCAAATGTTAAAGTTTCTTTGTATGTATCTTCAGCACCAGCTGCTGCAGGAGTTGCACCACCGTCACCATATACATAAAGATCAGTTACAGCGATTTCAACTGGAGTAGTAGCACCGTTATTAACAACTACAGGAGCATCTGTAGATGCAGCAGGTACAGTTACTGTGAAATCATCAGTTGTGTTTGTGCCTTGTACAGCTGCAGCTGACAAGCCTTTAAAATTACCATCAAAACGGATAGTAGCAGCAACATCGCGAAGAGCTAAACCTAAGCTTTCATCATTTTCGAAAGTATATGATAAAGTATCAGTATCAACATCTGCATCGTTCACACCAACAAACTTAGTTGTTTTGTCGCGCTTGATTAGGCCATCAAGTTTAGTAGTTACAGCAAAGCTGAACTGAGAAACTTCTTCAGCGATTGTTGCAGTACCAGTTTCGATAACTGTGTCATCTGTAGATGAAACAACTGACTTATATGATAAAGTTGATGCACCTTTAATTAGTACTTTATCAGTACCAGAAGTACCGCCTGCGCCGTCACCAGTTTCGTGCGTACCTAAAATGATACGGAATGCAGAATTAGCTGTTAAAGGGTTACCAAGGTTAACTTTGAAGCTAATTGACGCTGGAATACCTTTAGTAGAATCTGCAGCAACAACTTTAACGTCATTAAAAGTAAAGCTACCAGTACCATAATCGAAACCGATATCATTACTTGATGCCTTACCACCAGAAACACCTTGAGTCACAACGCCATCAGCTGCAGCAGCAATACCGTTAAGATCAACGTTTTCGTCGAATGTTAGAGTGATAACTGAACCTGAAGCGTGGTCTTTATCTACTTTAACGTCGAAAAACACATTACTTGCAACAGCTGGAACTTCTAGCTCAACACCTTCTTTAGAAAGTTTGAATGTATCATTGTTGATTGACGCAGCTTGTGCACCCATTGCACCAAAGATAGCCGTAGCTAGTAGTGCTTTTTTGAATAGTTTCATTATTTCCATTCTCCTAGTTTCATGAAACTGGCATATTGTTAATGAAGGCAATACACCAAGATTTTTTATTGTTCCGGCTGGAGGTTTGCCAGATCAATGCAAATTTAAGGGCTTATTATAGAGATGTCAAGTAATTACAGCTAAATTGCAACTTTGTTCACAATTTAAACTGCTTTAAAAAAGAATTTTGCTTATTGTAGACAGCTTTTAATACTTTTCACAACAAACCTACTTAACACTCACCTGTTATTTACAATCAATTATTGCATATAACGAATAACTAACCCAAGTATAAAATTGTTACTGGCATGCATTATTAAATCATCTTTGATTTAAGGCAAACATGCTCCTTATAACAAGCCTACATTACAGTTTTATGTAATGTTGTTTAGTACGCACAGTTGTCGTTTTATTACCGCTTTTTTATTACGTAACTTAACTTTGACTGAACAACCTAAAGTTATCTTTTAAGGCACATCTTTTCAAGTGATTATTTATACAATTTTGCCACTTTTACAGCTATCTAGCACTTTTTTTGCACAATTAGAGTAATTACACAACCAAAATTCAAATTTAACTATTTGGTAGCAAGTGCAAAATAACCTTTAATACAAAAAGCTTACAATCATTCTAATATAAAAACGATGTCGTTTGGCGAAACACTCACCAAACGACACCTTAGTATTTATATCGTCACTCTACTCACAGTACTTAAGCGATTTACAGCAATTAAAAAGATAAATTTTCAAGCCCTTTGGTAAAGCTGTCTTTTACCCGTTGCCAGTCTTCTCTGTTTTGTACAATTTTAGGGGTCACTAATATTACTAACTCGGTTTTATCTGAGCTACTGCTGTCTGTTCTAAATAAGTGGCCAAGCACTGGTAGGTCACCAAAAAAGGGCACTGATGATGCGCCATTTGATTTATTCTCACTAATTAAGCCGCCCAGCATCACTGTTTGGCCATTACCTGCCACCACCTCTGTACTTAAGGTACGCTCAAAAATAGACGGGTTGCTCCCTGCACCACTGCTGTCTGGTGATATATTCGAAATATTCTGCTGAATGGTCATAATCACCGTGCCTTGGGCGTTAATGGTTGGCGTTACCGTTAAATCAACACCGGTTTTACGGTATTCCACTTCTGTAGTTTGGCGGTCGCCACTAATTGGGTCGGTAGTGGTGCTGCCAATGGTTGGTATGTCATCACCCACACTAATATTAGCTGATACCCCATCACGTACCAGTAGTGTTGGGCGCGAAAGCACATTAACAAGGCCATCGGTTTGCGATAAATTCACGCTTATATTGCCAGGTAAGCCAACAATAGAATAATTAAATGCCCCTTCACCTTCGGTGTTAAAGCTAAAGCTTTCTTTTCGGCCTGTGGCTTCGCCGCTTTCTATTGCATATTGTACCCCTTTAGAGAAACTGCCGGTAAGCTTGACCTCAGCAATCACCACTTCCATCATCACTTGCTTAGGCATTATATCGAGCTGGCGAATAATAGGTTGTAACTCTTGAAAGTACTGACCCGTTGAGTAAAAAATAAGGGCATTGGCGCGCTCATCCACGACTAAACGAATGTTATCACCGTTAACTGACTGTACTGTATTTGCTTTATTGGCTGCATTTGTTGAAGGCGTACTTGCCGATGAGCTTGCATCATTGCTTGTTGGCCTATTACCGCCACCTGACAAGCTCCCCCCTAACAAAGGAGCAAGGCTTTGCCCTAAGTCAGATGCACGGGCAAATTTAGGGTGATAAATATAAAAACTTTGCTCCGCCCCTGCTGCCGGTTTATCTAACTGATCTCGCCAAAAAGAAACGCGGTCAATAATACTATCGCTGCTTGCAAAAACGGCTATTTTTCCTAAATGCTCAAGCGGTACAAATTTAACACTCGCAGACACAGGACCTGCTCCAGCCACGGTAATCCCTTCTTCTTTAAGAATTTCGGTTACTTTAGTAATAAATGTTTCTGAGTTTATATAATCAAAGCCGATTAATGCTGTGGCTTTATTAAACACCGTTGGGCTATCGAGTAAATTTACTAACGTTAAGGCGCGTATAATTTGCTCTCGTTGGCCAACAATAGTGAGCATACCTTGCCCACGGTCATAATCTGAGCGAGCATCAACTAACTGATTTACCACGCCTCGCAAACCAGAATTCATATCATACCTAATTGGCACAAGTTGGATTATCTCACCCGATACATTTGGAACTGAGCTTTCAGTTCGACCAAAGCCAAATGCTTTATCTGTTTTCGAGTTGGCAGTGCGCGTATGTAAGAAAAACACATTGTCATTTTTAACAACATTAACATTGTTTTGAGATAAGATTTGTTGAGTAAGTAAAAACAGCTCTTTAGCAGGAATCTCTTCTTTTAGATTAAGCGTAACAGGTGTTTTGTTATTTTTTACACTGGCTTCTAATAAGTAAGAAACATCTAATAACTCACCAAATACATAATGCACAAAATCATTTAAAGGCAGTGCATTTACTGACACTTGGAACTTTTGATTGTTATTAATGCTATTTGATAAGTCGACTTCTAAAGTAAGGTTTTGTTTACCATCAGATAGCTTGGTTAAACGCTCTGTTTTGCCATTTGAGCGCTCTTCATCTTGAGCTTCAATCTGTTCTAATTCCAGAGGTTTCTCTGGTTCGTCTAAGTACGACTTATTTACATTTACTTGCTCGGCTTTAATATGCGCATCTGGCTCAATAAGGGATGCACAGCTTGTTAAGGCAACAAGAGCAGGTATGGTAATTGCGTGTTTTAAATATCTATTTGCCATGATCACTACGTTCAAAAAGTTTAAATTCTATCGTTTCTTCACCTTTCAATAAGGTGATGTATGATGCGCTAATTTTTTTCAAGACGACATCGGGGGAAAGCTCATCTCCCTCTTTCAACTCAAGTAGCTCTGTATCCGCTGCTTTTAGCAAGATAAAAGGCTGTTTATTTTGTTTAAATATGCCGAGTAATTGATAATTTTTGTCGCCAACATTTAATGTTGGAAAAAGAGACTCTTTCTTTTTTTGTGGCTGTTCTGTCGCTTCTTTTTTTACATCTTGTTTTTCTTGAAACTCTTCCAACCACTCTTTTTCAACTGGTAATAGCTCTTGTGCAACTATAGGGTTGATGTTTTTTGGCACGTCGTAATTAGTGCCTTTATCTGAGCTGGTTTGTTCATCAACATAGACCTCATCAAAAAGCACAAACACAGTGAGCATGCATAAGAACGCTATAAACCATTTCATAAGTCCACCTGCTGAGCATTTTGCCACATCACTAGGTTTACCAAAATAACCATACTATTGTTTTTCTTTCCTGAAACTTCACTGCCACCGTATGAGTAACTCGCTATTTTTACAACAGGTGTCATTGATTCAAAACCTCTTGTGGCTTTTAAGGCACAACTGGCATTTCCTCTGTAGCGAGCCTCTAGGGTCCAGCGTATTAAACTGTCATCTACCTTGGTGCGACTTAGCCAACCAATACGGTCAGGTCGGCAACTTGCATCAGATAATACCGATTCAATTTTCCCTTGCGCTAATAACTTAAACTCAGCTTCGGAGCTGGCTGGAAACAAGTACGGTTGCAGCTTTAGCGTTCTGATTGACATTAACCCTGCCTGCTTCTCGATTTGCTCTTCCACTGACACAAGTGAAGATACTTTATCTGCTCTAGCTTGTTTTAATTGGGTTTGCTTTTGCAAATCAAGCACCGATTGCCAAAGAGGTTCAAACACAAAGCTAGTAACTAATAGCGCCCCTAAAATCAGTAAGTAGTGCTTATATTTAATTAATTCATTTTTCATCGGTATCTACTAACACTAACTGCATAATAAAATAATCTCTCGTACCTGACTTTCTGACAGGCCCGTTAAATTCAGCACTCGCTAATTCAGGTAAATCGCTCATTGTTTGTAAAACAGATGAGGCTGAGTCCGCAAAGCCTCTTAAGCTAACACCATTTTCATCGCCTTTAAATTGCTGAATATCCATACCCGCTTTTATGGCTTCTTGAGCAATTTGAAAGTCACTCAAAACACTTCTGTATTTGGTGAGTTCGGTAGATGCCCCTACCACGTAGTTTCTTGACTTATCGATGGATTGTTTTTTTTGCAACAACTCATTTACTTGTTGTCTGTTTTCGCTCAGTTGTTCATCAAGCGATAAATCATACAGATAATAGTAACCCCCAACAACTCCAGTAAATAATAATGCACTAATTAATGGTGCCCAATAAACAGCATGCAGGATTGGTAAGTTAATACTTTTTTTCACATCAAAATAAATTAACTTATCAAGTTGTGTTAAGGGGTAGCTTTTAATAACTTGCCATAACAATTGACTGTACTGAGTTTGGTCTAGTGTAATTTGCTGAGACTGCTCACTTAAACCAATACTAAATGCAAACACTCGCAAAGACGACACTAGACCTCGCTTGTAGGCACTGTGAGCTTTGCCTTCAGAGGTTGCATACAGTAACTCACCGCTTGGCGTGCTAATTTGCACAGCAACAGTTTGCTGTTGATAGTAGCGAGATATTAGCTCAACTTCGGGGATTAAAACGTTTTCAGGGAACTGTTCGGCTATTTGTTGACTAAATTCAATCGTTTTTACATCAAACCCTTCTTGCTGAACATTTTTAGAATAGACATGCTTAATGACTTTATTATCTGTTTGCTTTTGTAATTTAAGTATTTCTTTAAGTTCACTAGCAGTGATCGAAGGATATGTTTTCCATGATTCAACGTAATGTTTTCGCGAAACAATCATCACTTTTGACTTGATTTCTGTTGTTTCAAAACCAGAATCTGTTAGTGAATATAAGTCACCATCAAAATAGCCAACATGCTTTTTGAGCCACTCTTTACTTTTTATAGATTGTAATAAGTTATCAATTTTCATGCTTATTCCATACGACATTGGTAATAACAATTGGCCTAGTTAATGAGCGGGTTCTTAATGCAACATTAAACGTTTTCTTTATTTGTTGCTGCTCTGATTTAGCGATTAGCGTGATGCGCAAATTATTACCTGTAACAAAAGTTAAGAATTCATCAGAAGAAATGCCTGTTTCTTTCGCGAATTGATATTCATTTAGCTGGATATTATCTCGCAGCTCAACCAAATTAGCTACTTTTGAGTCATTCTTTATAAATGATTGTAAAATTTCTTTAGGTGCGTTAGCTGGGTTAAAGCCATCAACTCTCTCTACGGTAAAGTATTTTGCCCATTGCTCGTGCGTTAAAATATCATTTTTCTTAATATAATAGACCTCTGCAACAGACTGTAAATACCCGTTTCTGGGTCCAATTACACCTTGTGATTCGTAATAATCTCTTTCTGCGCCATATAATCTATGGTTATCGTTATCATCTTTCCAATCAGCTAATGAATCGATAAATTGCTCTGCATCGCCACTGCTTACTCCCAGCTGCAGTAAAAAGTCTTTCAGGGTATTATCGTCTGTCATATTGAGGCTGATTAAACCGTTTAGATCTTGGATTTGCACAGAGACTCGCCCAACCTCAAATGTTGTATTATGAAAGTTCCAAAGCTCGGCAACTTCGTTTTTACTCTGTTTGTTTTTCACCCTAAGTTCGGTTAGTAAAGCATGTAGAACACTCGCTTCTGCATCTTCAAGTTCAACTCGAAGATCAAATGCAGTTTTAATCGAGTTAGTTATGTTAATTTGATCATTACTAGACTGTAAAATATAAACACCTAAGATACTTAACACCATCGAAATAATAAGTACCTGTATCAATGCGATACCCCGTTGAAAGCGTGTCATACTTCAAGCCTTAAGTAATCAACCAATACTGTATATGCTTCTGATGGTAAGGCTACAGGAAAGTGACTTTCACGACCTTGTTGGTCCTTAATATTGAAATTAAGAGAGATAGGTAAAACTCGCCTTTCCTCCATAATATGCTGCTTATATGATGAGGGAGTCAGCTTTAGGTCTAAGTCCGTGTCATCATCATCTCGCCCTTGCTCCTCTACCGCAGCAGAAAAACTTTGCCAACCGTAATAATCAAATGATACGGACTCAAGTTTATCCATTAATATAACTTGGTGTTGCCAAAAGATCTCATCTGACTGCCTTAGCAGAAGGTTCTTTTCCATACTTGCCTCATTGTAAACAAGCGAAAAAGAGTCTTCGTTTTGGAGTATTTTAAACTCAACTACCGATGTTTTCTCGCTAAATAGAGGAGAGTTGGTAATAAACATCACTCGATTTTCATCACCAGAAAAGTATTGCGCAGGTTCGTTATTATCGGAGGTTACAATATAAGGGGCTGCTGATTCAAACACTCGAGATATTGCATCGAAAGCCAGAGACTGTTGAGTTTGCTGCCAGTAAAATTGAGTGCGCTTTTGCCACTTTTCAGTGAATAGGCCGTATCCATAGTACCCCGCAAATAAAACGAGCATCAAAAGTGATGTTGCTAACATTAACTCAATAAGAGTAAAGCCCTTTTGTTTGGCTACCATGTTGCTACCTTAAAAAGAAAGTCTCGTCGTTTGCTGCCTTGTTCGACATTAACCTGCACTTGATATAATGAGAAACGATCTCGCTCTTCAAACTCATCAAAATCATATTCAGGTGCACTACCAAACGCTATACGTTCAGCGAACCAAGTATAATTGACGCCAAACAGGACGACATTCCCCTCAGCTTGTTTGATGTTACGGCCTTTGACTGTGTTGCGTAGGTTAGTTTTAATCGCGCTAATAGCCGAGGGAGACACCTGATAATACTGGGCATTCGTCACTGCTTTAGAAGATGAGAGCATCGCACCTTTAAAAATGTCACTAATCAGTGCTAAAGCAGAAAACAAGATAATGGCCGCAATAAGCACTTCAATTAATGTGAAACCATTACTTTGCTTCATAAGGCAAAAACATCCCATTTATCTTCTGTTCATGCTCAATGTTATTCCAACTAACATAGAAAGTATCGGGCGTTATTGTTGAACGTGTAGAAATCTCAAACATAGTCTGGCGAAAGTTCAACTCTTTAAAAGTTAATAGTTTTTCTGGTTGATTTATGTATTTTATAAGCAGCTCATTATCCTTTGCTTCTACATGAATTGGCTGACCTTCGTAGTAGGCGCGATAAGATAACAACTTAAACAAATGCTGAATTTTTTCTAACTCGACAACGCGTTGTTGTTGAGCCACATTACGAGTTAATAAGCCACCGGTTAACCCCATCAAAACAGCAATAATTGCCATCACAACCATTAGCTCAATAAGTGAGAAGCCAGCGGCTTTTTTAGAATGGGACATCATTAATAGAGACCATACTCATTAACATTGTTATGACGATGCCACCTACAAAGCCCCCCATAAAAATAAGCATGATGGGCTCAAGCATAGTCGTCAGCTTTTTGATCACACTTTCAAGTTCGGCTTTACTGCGCTGTGCAACCTCAGAAAACACTCTAGGTAGTCGGCCTGTCTCTTCACCCACTTTAATAATAGATAAGAAAAAGTCAGGAAAAATACGTGTTTTCTCTAATACTTGGCTCAATTGCTTACCGGTTTTTAATTGTTTTAACGCTAGTTTTGCATCGCGTTTCAGTTCTGGGTGTTTTAAGGTATTTGCAGTGAGCTCTAAGGTGGTATCTAGTTGTAGGCCAGCCTCTAGCATCATCGCCATAGATTGCGAAAAGCGAATACGTTCTGCTGTTAAAATTACGCTGCCAATGCCTGGTAAGCGCGAGATTTTTATGTAAAACCAGTTTTTTACCTCAGGTCGCTTTAAACCATATGACAACCCCATAATTGCGGCCACCACAGAGCCAATAATAATCACTTGGTAATCAACAAAAAAGTTACTCACATTGATGATCATTTGTGTGTACCAAGGCGCTTGGCTAAGGTCGGTAAAAATACCCGACATTTTTGGCACAATGAAGGTAAGCACAAAGTAAACCGCCATAATACACACAAAAAAGATAACGCTTGGATACGTTAACGCGGTACTAATTTGTGTGCGAAGGTCTTTTTGAAACTTCAAATCGTTTGATAGGCGATTAAGCACCTCTGGTAAGTTACCCGAGGTTTCACCTATTTTCAGTAAGCTGATATATAAAGGTCCAAATAAATGCTCATGTTCTGAAAAGGCTTCGCTCAGTGACGAGCCCTTTTTTAAAGAAGCCGAGATTTGACTCAGTAGTCGTGTTAATGCTGGGTGACCATTTGCTTTTTTAATGATATCGATACCGCGGTCAACACGTATGCCACTTTCTAGCAAAAGCGCCAACTCGCTAGTAAAAAACTCTAGCTGATCAAGGCTTACTTTTTGTGAAAATAAGCCACTGATGCTTGAAGCACTTGCTATAGGCTTAATAGATAATGCATTTAAACCATCTGCGAGGAGTTTTTTTTGTGCCTCTGCTTGGCTGGCAGCATTGACGACACCTTGATGCCGCGCCCCTTGGTTATCAATGGCTTTATATTCAAATTCCATTAGCCTGCTACCCGCAATACTTCATCTATGGTGGTCACGCCAGTAACCACTTTATACAAACCATCTTGCATCAGGTTACGGCGCTTCAATTGCGCATTATGGGCTTGTGCTTTAGAAATAAATTGATCATTTTTAGGCAGTTGTTTGATTTCGTCATCGCATCGCAAATATTCGTTAATCGCAATTCGGCCTTTAAAGCCGGTGTGATTACAATGTTCGCAGCCAACAGCTTGCTTGATGTTTAATTCACTGATTGCGGCATTTTTAGCAACTTGTTCTAACGGATACTGGGCAAGTAATTCGCTTGTATCTTCTAAAGGTGTCGCACAGTGCTGACATAGGCGTCTAGCTAAACGCTGAGCAACAACAGACACCAGCGCCGCATTAAGTAAAAACTCTTCAACACCTAAATCGAGCAAACGAGTGTAAGCACTTGCTGCGTCATTGGTGTGCACGGTACTAAAAACTAAGTGCCCTGTTAATGCTGACTGCAAAGCGATACGAGCGGTTTCTGCGTCACGTATTTCACCGACCATGATAATGTCTGGATCTTGACGTACTATTGAACGTAAACCCGCAGCAAAGTTAAACCCTATATCGTTATTAACTTGTACTTGGTTTACGCCTTCTAGTTGGTACTCCACTGGGTCTTCAAGCGTGATAATTTTTACATCAGGGCGGTTAAGTTCATTTAAGAACGTGTAAAGGGTTGTTGTTTTACCTGAACCTGTGGGGCCCGTAAGCAAGATAACCCCTGTTGTTTTACGTAGGTCTTGCTGAATAAGATTTTGTGTATCATTAGACAAACCAAGTACCGACATATCATAGCGAATTGAGTCTTTTAATAAGAAACGTAAAACAATACTTTCACCATCGTTGAGCGGTAAAGCAGAAACACGTATATCAAGCTCTTGGTTAGCGATACGCAGTTCTATTTTACCATCTTGAGGACGACGCTTTTCTGCGATATCCATGCCTGACAATATCTTTAGACGCGTTGTGATTGGTAACTGCATTTTAGGCGCAAGTTTATCTACTTCATGTAATACACCGTCTATTCGGTAGCGCACACGAAAGCGCCCTTGATGCGGTTCAAGGTGCATATCTGACGCGCCTCTTGCCAGCGCTTTGGTGATCAATGAGTTTAACAGGTTTACTGTTGGTGCTTCTGAAGCAAGCTCTCTTAATCTGGCCTCTTCATCACCGGTGAGTTCATCATCCTCAATATTATTTTCTGAGGTACTTTGAATCTCGTAAAAAAAGGTTTGTAGCTGTGACTCAGTTGCAACGAGTATACTGACATCGACATCATGCTGCTGAATAAACTGTGCCAGCGATAACGAAAGCGGGTCCTTACAGGCCAAAGTCCATACATCACCCGCCTCAAGTAATACGCAATCTAGTTCCTTGAGCGATTGAAGTAGTGTTACATCAACCCCTTCAGGAAGTTGCCAATTAGGGTAGTCATCGACAGAAAACAGCGGATAGCCTAATAACTTACTGTACAAAGGGGCTAAATCATCTTCAGTTAAACAGCCCATATTAACTAAAATTTGCTCTAGCCTACCATCGTATCTACTTTGATATGACTTCGCTTTGTCTATGTCAGCGGCAGATACTTTAAATTGCTCAGCAAGTAATTGGCTAAGATCGATCATTTATGAATCACATCCTCGTTTTCACCTTCACCACCAGGTTGTCCATCTAGGCCATAACTCATAATGGTATAAGGTGCACCGTTTTCACCCGGTACTTTATAAATATATTCTTTGCCCCACGGGTCTAGCGGAATGTCTTTTGGTAGGTAAGGACCATCCCAACTTGCCGATTCGCTTCTACGTAATGCTTGTAATGTTGGTGGCACGGTGCCCATATCTAAACGATATGTGTCGATAGCTGTTTCAAACATCTGCATTTGTGCAACCGCAGTTTTAATTTTCGATGAGCTTACTTTTGAGAATAATTTAGGAGCAACCAAAGAACCTAATAGCCCAAGAATGATAAGCACTATCATTAGTTCCATTAAACTGAAACCTTTATTTTTTTTCATGAAAACTCCTTAAATTTAAATTTGCTTGAGTATATCAAGCAGGAAAATAGCTGTCGATATAACGAATTTTCAAGCATTAAAGCTGCTTTAAAATATCTTTCGCTTGCTTTTTATCTGAATAAGGTATCATTCCTGAATTGGCGGGATAGCCTACAGCAATGAACATCACAACTCGCTTGTACTGCGGTAAGTCAAGTAACTTAGCGACTCGTTTATCTAAAGTGATAAGTTCAGGCCAGTTGATAGGACAACTACTCAACCCTAAAGTTTCAAGTGCTAGCATAAACTGCATGGATGCAAGCGAGCCATCTATATATATCACATGCCGATCTCGCGAAAATGGATAATACGATAAATCTCCAACGACGGCGATCAAATGTGGAATATTGTCTGCGAACCCTGCCGTCCCACCTGGTAAGTTAGCCAGTTTATTAAGCAAAGGTTGTTCTGTAATAGAATAAAATTCGAAAGGCTGCCTATTACACGCACTCGGCGCTTGCAGTGCAGCAGCGAGTGCTTTTTCAATTTTTTCCGGCTCAACTTGCTTTTGCTCAAACCAACGTACAGAGGTACGAAACTTGGTTAACGCTAAAAACTGCTCATAGCTAACTTGGTGTGGCTCTTTTTGTTGGTAAGCGTACGGCTTTTTCAAACCGCTATGTGCCGTAGATAGCTGCTGAAATACAGCATAATTTTTTGCGATAGTTGAATGCTGTTTGTCTACAACAGAAAAATACTCGCTGAGTACATCCGTTGCCCATTGCAATTCTGACTGTTCTACATTTGATTGGGTTACTGCAAGTTGGTAAGCCGTTAATGTCTCTGTTAAATAATCGAGAGCAAATACACTACGCCTAGGCTGCATTATGAGCCCCTTTTCTAAGCGATGTATATTGCGTCTTAATAAGGCACTTGATTTACCATGCATGCCTTGCTGATCGTTATACGCAAGACGAGCTTTAAGTATTGCTTGGTGCTCGTAAAAAAAATCTCGCGAGAAAAAAGTAAAATACAACCCAGACAGTATTGGTGATTTACTGCATAAAGGTAATAGAGCAACTTGAAGTTGCTCTATTACACGTTTAAGTAATTTGATTACATAAGCTTTCATCAAATAGTCTAGTTACCTAATGAGCTAATTGCGGCAACCGCTACACCCATTTGATACATAATTTGTGTTGCTGAACTCCAAAGAGTTAAGTTATCAATGTAATCGGTATCAAGAGGTACAACAATTGTATCCCCAGGTGATAGCTCAAATTCGTTATTAACCGCAAACCAAGAACCTCGGTTTGGTACTTCTACTAGGCCACTGGCTTTAATAATGTAGATGCGGTCTTCATCAGCACGCGGTTTTAATCCACCACTGCGTGTTAGGTAGTCATCTAAACTCAGTTCATTTTGATATAAATGCGAACCTGAGAAGTTTACTTCACCCACAACATCAACACTGTTACGTTTTGAAGGAACATACAACACATCGCTGTCTTCAACTTGTAAATCACGTTTACCGCTGGCAATGGCTGGTAAATCGATAACCAGTCGGCCAACCGCTTTCACTTTAGCTAAGTCTTTAATCAAGCTGTCCATATCTTGATAAGAAAGTGATGCATCAGTAATTGAGTTGTTGAAACTTTTAGACGCAATATCACGACGCAAGTCTTCTGATATTTTATTTAATTGCTGCTGTTGTTGTAGTCTGATTGCTTCACGGGTAAATACCGCCCCTTCAGGGAAAGAAAAATCAGTAAAGCCACCAGCACGCTTGATTACGCTCGATAAGCTTTCACCTTTTGCAATGCTGTAAATCCCTGGGAATTTAACTTCGCCAAGAATATTAATTTTTCTGTCTTGCTGCCAATTAGGAATTGGGTAAACATTGATTGTATCTTTACTTTCTAAAGCAAAATGCTCTGTGCCTTGTTTTGTATTTAAGGTCGATAAATCAATACTAATATGCTGTAAGTCTGAGTTTTCTGCGAATCGCGTTACCTCAGCATTTTGTAAAAAAGCAGACTCTTTTAAGCCACCAGCAGCAGCAACCGCATCGTGTACGTCCGCATTAACAGGCATCGGATACACGCCTTCGTAAAATACTTCACCACGCACACCAATAATCTGCAAGCCACTGTCTTTAGTTGCTTGCTGATTTAACTTGGCTAAAATTGGTTTTAGTAATTTCTTACGGCTAAATACAGCATACTCATCATCTTCTAACTCATCTTTGTTTGTGAGCATTTCTGTAATTGATAAAACTTCTTCCTCTTCTTCTTCAGCGACACTAAGTGCTAATTCTTTATCGAATGACGAGCCTAAGTCGATGAACTCATAAAACTTACGCTCTTCATATTCATCCCATAATCTGATTTTTTCTTGCTGCTTTAACTGCTCTTTAGTAAGTGCCATTGTGTTTAAAGCATTTTCTTCACTTTCAATTGATTGAAAACGGCTAAATACCACAACGATATCACGCGGCTTAAGCTCTAAATCTTGCTTACCATTTACTGCATCTAAAAGAGAAAACTGATGGATTTCAATATCACCACGTACATTAATTTCACGTACAATGAGTGAGTAATCGTAATCAGCAATTGGCAGTAAATCAGATTTAAGCGAGTTAAATAACTGGCTAACCGTTTTACCTTCATGCCATGAATAGTTACCAGGATGAGAAACTGCACCAATTAGAGTCACCGCATCGTCTAGCTCTTGGCTTGATGAAGGCACTTTTACTGTGTCACCATTTTTTGGTGTATAGGCGTTTTTGTCGAATAGGTTTAATTGCAACACAGTTTTTGAGCTATGACCTGTATAACGTTCTACCACTGATTTTTGAGGGAACGCAGCGGCACTAAAACCACCTGCCATAGCAATAAGATCTTGACTAGACTCGCCTTCTTTTAATTCAAAAATAGCAGGACGACGTACTTCACCATCAACCGTTACTTGCATACCTACAGGCGGAATAAATACCACATCGCCAGGCTTTAAGATGACATCGTTACTGCTATCACCTTTAATAAGTAGGTTGTATAAGTCAAGAGTAGTGACCGTTTTGCCTGCTCTTTTTAGCTGTATATTACGTAACGAACCAATTTCTGAAATACCACCACTAACAAACAGAGCGTGGGTAATCGAAGCAAGTGAAGGAACCGTGTAAGCGCCTGGTTTATAAGATTCACCTAACACCATGATTCGAATCGAACGTGTTTTACCCATTGATACAAATGCTTCTGCACCAATCATTTCTTGCTGAACTTTTGCTTTAATTAACTGAACTACATCAGCATACTGCATACCTGCGACAGTCACAGGCTTAAGCGAACCAACCGTTAAGCGCCCTTCACGGTCAATCGTTGCCTCTTCAGTTGATGCTTCTTTACCAAATAGGTTAACCGTTAATGTGTCACCAGAGCCTACAATATAGGTGTCTGGTACCAGCGCGCTCTCTGTTGGCGCAAATGTTGTAGGCTCTCCTGAAAACAACTCATAACCAAAAGGCTTAAGTTCATCAGGTTGAGGTTTGAATTTTTCTTCATCCGTGAGTTCTTCTTTATTATCTTTTTTCTCACCGAATAAATCTCTTGGCATCACTGAGCTGTTATTCTCATCGTCAAGCGATTCGCCATCCTTATTGGTAGAATCCAGCATGCTTATATCCAAGCCATATTTCTTTGCTATAGCTTCTTGCTGTGATTTAGGTAGCTTTTTAAATTGTTCAATTTGCTGCTTGGTCGGAGTGACGGAGTGCGCTTCTGTTATAAATAAAAGCGATATAAAAAGAGCGATTACAAGCCTAAAAAACTTCACAAAGTTTCCCTTCTAAGAAAATAAAGATTAACCGCCGCATACTACATCATTTTTTAAGCAAAAAAAATGGGTAAACAAGTTTACCCATTCAATCTTAAATTAAAGCGCTTAGAAACTATAAACTAACGTTAATGATGTTTCTGTGTCGGTATTTTCTTTGTCGTCTGCTACATCTGAGTTATGGGTGATGTTATACGCCACTTTCATTTGTAGAGAGCCGTTGATTTTCGCCAAAATAGCTGATTCAGAGCGTGTTTTGGTATTTGTATCACCGTATTCCACAGATACAAGCTGAGTAAAACGTGCGCTTTCTGAAATTTGCCAGTTGTAATCAACTTTACCTAACGCAATGACTTCACCTTCGCGCTCACCGGCAAGTGAATTACCGTTGTCATCCATTTCAGTGCTGTCATCAGGGTATTGGAAGTATTTATAACCTGGACCAATTTCAGCGTTCAGCCACATGTCTGAACGGTCGATTAAACGTAAACCGTAACCTGCTGAGATAACTGTTTCGTTACGATATGCACCAAAATAATCAGATACGTGCGAGCCGTAGATGAATAAGTGTGAGTGCTTTTCGTTTAATTTATAGTTACCTTGCGCAGAGAATGAGTACTTTTCATTAGTACGCTGCGTTTCTTTTTCGCCCGCATCATTCTCAACTTCATCTTCTTTATAAAGACCGTCAAGTTTATATTCGTTATTCCAGCTTTCAAGATTGTGTAATACCTTAATACCGCCTTTTAATGTGGTTGTTTCAGTATTACCGCTAGTGATAATTGCACCCAATTCGCTGGTTACATCCCACGTTTTCGTTTCGTCAGCTGCGAATGCGCTAGTTGCAGCTGATGCTGCAACTAGAATTGATAAAGCTTTTAATTTCATTAAAAAATAACCTTTACTGCTTTTTATTTGACGCTTGCGTCTTCTTTATGCAAATGAACATCCATTTGCGGGAATGGGATAGTGATGTCTGCATCATCTAATGCGATCTTAATGTTTTCTACTAGATCAAAGTACGTTGGCCAGTAATCAGACGAGTTGACCCACGGACGCACAACAAAGTTAACACTTGAATCAGCAAGTTCAGACACAGCAACTGTATAAGCAGGGTCTTTAAGTAAACGCTCTTCTTTATCAAGCACTGATTTTAGCACTGCTTTTGCTTCTTTTAGATCTGCATCATAGCCAACACCAATCACTAAATCGATACGACGTGTTGATTCGCGTGAGTAGTTAATAATGGCATCGCCCATGATTTTTGAGTTTGGCATGATAATCACTTTGTTATCAGGCGTGCGTAACTCTGTAGAGAAGATCTCAATCTTTTTAACTGTACCCGCTTTACCACCAGCTTCAACGTAGTCACCTGATTTGAAAGGACGAAGTAAAATGATCAGTACACCTGATGCGAAGTTAGATAATGAACCTTGTAGCGCTAAACCAACCGCTAAACCAGCCGCACCTAAAATAGCGATGAATGATGTTGTTTCAATACCTAATTGCGAAAGTGCCATTAGGATTGTTGCAGCAAATACGATCGCATACACAATGCTTGCTACAAATGAACCTACCGCTTTATCGACTTTTTTCTTGTCGAAAGCTTTTTCAGTTAACCCTTCACAAAATTTTGCGATACGGCCACCGATAAGGAAAATAATTAGCGCCAACACACCCTGAATGGCGTAATGTATGATTAAACCTGAATTCTCATTGATCCAGTTCATTATAGTATCCATGTTCTCTCCTGAAGTTCATTTTTAGCATAACGCTGTACAAATTATATATGATCTTTGATTAAAAAATCATTAAATTACAGACAGATTAAAAAATGAGTGATTGCTCTATTGCAGAAGCCGAGAGTCTAATCCGCAAAACTGAACACCAACTGACTAAATAGCCATTTCTGAATTTTCCGAGCAAAGAAACTTTTTTATAGTTTTTTCTATTTAGGACTTCACAAGGTGATATTAATTATGTAATATGCGCGCCACACCAATCGAGGTGTATCTCAGTGGCGGCTGTAGCTCAGTTGGTAGAGCCCCGGATTGTGATTCCGGTTGTCGTGGGTTCAAGCCCCATCAGTCGCCCCACTTTTTCCTCTATAAATATTCTTATTTATCAAATTAAACTTCACTTACTTTTTAAACTCCTTTGAAGTGCGCAGTGTCGACAAAATTCCCTATTTGCAAGTAGCGTTTTTGTAGCAATAAGATTAAAAGCTCTCCCCCTAAAAATAAGCTCTAAGCCCTAATAATAAATATAATGTCATTTTCAGGCTACTTAATAGATACTAAGTAGCCTTTTCGCTGCAGGTTAGTTTTTGTTGAAGCTGTAATATCTAAAATGCACGTCTCATAAATAGCGTTTTAGAACAACGATACAGTAAACTTAACAGTGATTTAAAAGCAGCGCCTTGTGCACGATATTTATTAAAGTATTTTACTGACTCTAAATATTTATTTTGCAACACGCTTTGAGTACACAATTGGCCAAATATGTATTGTTTTCTTATTTTTACATTACGAGAATATTCAGGCTCAAGGTAACGCTCTAGTTTATCGAGAGACTCTATCATGCGTAAGTTATGCTTTTTTAATTTCACGGTATTATTTACTGTTTCAGAAGACCAAGAGTTCTGACTTTCACGTCTGTAGACACTCATTTTTTCATGTAGATAAACAATTCCATTAATTCCAGAGAAAGCCTCCAGGAAAAAGTCTCCGATTGGCGCATCATAAAAAAAGCTAGGTAGGTTATCCAAGACACTTTTTCTTATAAACATTGATGCTGTTGGGCAAAATTGTGAGTGTACTTTGTATATTTCAGCATAATCAATGATATGAGTAGCTTCTTTTCGTGTAGGAAACTGGTATGAAGAGTGTGGCTCCTCTTCAGAGTTTATAATGTATGCATTGTGTACACATAGGTTCAGATCGTTATGTTTTTTAAGTGCCAGAATCTGCCTCTGCAACTTACTACTATCCACCCAAAAATCATCCCCTTCACAAAGGGCAACATATTCTCCTTGCGCAATTGCTAACGAATGTTTGAAGGGCAAGTTAATGTTGATCGAAAACTGATTTACATCTTGTAGTATGAGTTTAATTATTGATGGGTATTTTTGCTGGTACTCTTGGATGATAGCCCGCGTGTTATCAGTAGAGAGATCATCGTGAATAATAATCTCAAACCGATACTCTGTAACTTGAGCTAGAAAACCTTCAATTGTATCGCGGATATAGCTTTCTTGATTAAATGTTGTGCAAATAATCGAAGTGAAAACTTGATCAGCATATAACCAGTGTTTAGTAACCTCTTCCTCGCAAGGTGCGACTAGTTTTTCGAACATAATTCATTTTCCAGCGTTTCACAATTTCTGCTGCGTTGCTTGATTTTTTTAGCGGGTTGCCCTGCATATACAAAACCAGCCTCAAGAGATTTATTGACCAAAGATAGAGAACCAACTGCAACGCACTCTTCAATTATCACACCTGGCAAAATAATGCTTCCAGCTCCAATTAAACTATGCTTTTTGATTGTAACCGGTGCATGACTAACATTGGTATATTGACTTGGAACCGTTGGGTTCGTCATATATTCGCCTGAATAGTCATCATTACTAGAGTATACTGAACACCTTGATGACAGACATGTATAGTCCTCCATCGTAATTCTTCCTGCACCTATTAATGATGTATAAACAGCAATATGCACGTACTTACCTATACTAATTCCCTCTTTTCCCGCTGATAAAACGCAGAAGTCGTCGATTCTACTGTTATCGCCAATTTCTATGTTTGCCGCATTGTAAATAGATGCTAATTTTGACAATTTGACATTCTTACCTACATGCCTGAATCCCAAAGCTTCTAATTCAATTTGTGTATAAAAAGCCATATTTTCTACAATCCTTTTTTTACATTTTCGATAACGGTTGCAATATCGTGTAGTTTTAAATGCGCATGTAAAGGCAAACACAAGATACTTTCTGATGCTTTTAAGCTATTGGACGTTCCATAATTGTGTTCATCTACAAAGATTCGGTCTAATGAAGGAGCAAAGTAATTTCGGCTTTGAATATTATTTTCTTCTAACGCTTGAGTCACTTTCTTTAGCTGTTTCTCACTGTCTAACAAGATTGGCATATAAGCACCATTAGCATTTGCTTCTGGATGCCAAGTAGGTAACTTAACTACATCCTTTAAACCTTGTCTGTATGCATGAAATAATTCAGCTCTATGGTCAAGCACATCATCTATTTCTTCAAGGTTAACCAAACCAACAGCTGCTTGATACTCATTCATTTTTGCATTTATGCCAACATGGTTCGAATCACTTGGGTTAGATCCAAAATTAATGAGTCGCTCAGCTCTTTCATAGCTGTCTTTATCTTTAAAAATAACAGCTCCACCTTCAACCGTATGAAAAACTTTGGTTGCATGGAAACTCAATGTACTCGCATCCCCATACTTTAAAATTGATTGTTCATTGATTTTCACACCAAAAGCATGCGCAGCATCATAAATAATTTTAAAGTCTTTTTGTTCGCCAAGATCTTTTAATTTAAGAACATCACACGGGTTTCCATACACATGTGTGGCAACTAAAGTATCAGCTTTACAGCCTTGTTCGTAAGCAGCTTTAATTGCATCTGGGCAAATATTTAAACTACTTGAGTCAATATCCGCAAATGCCACTTCATCTTTCTGCCATTTAAACGCGCTAACAGTAGCTACAAAGCTAAATGGTGTTGAGATTAGAGAGTGGCTGTTAAGTGCCCTACCTGCGATTTGAAGTGCTGACGTACCATTATTTGTCAGTAAAAGGTTTTCTACACATAAATAATCCTCTAACTTTTCAGTTAATTCTTTATGCATAGGTCCAAAATTAGTGAACCAACTATTATCATTTATTTTTTCGAGTAATTTTTGGAGCTTTTTTAAGTTAGGTTTAACAGGGTTGTTTAAGGCAATCATTTATAATGACTCCATATAGGGTTAATTTTTTAATGTGTTTTTTAAGGCAGTAAGCAATGATCGCTGCATCAGAATTAGAATTAGAATATAGCTTCCTAGAGCAACACCTAACATAGTGATAATTTGAATAATATTGCTGCTGAAGTTCATACCAACGCTATATCCCAAAAAGGCCGAAAAAGCGGTAATAAGCGCAATCGGAAGCAAGGCTATCAGCTGCTTATAAGCCGTTAAGCTCGAAAGCTTACCTGTGTAATAAGTATTGATAAATAATGCCAAATAAGAGCTGACAACCATACCTATACACATTGCTTTAATACCCATAGGTACCGTCACAACAAGTATTAAGGTAATCGTTATCTTCTTAATTATTTCTAATTTTAAGAAGAGGTCAGAACGTCCCTTCACTTGTAACATGTTTAAATTAATAGCATGAATTGGATAAAGCACTAACGCCATTGTAATGATACTGACAAGCTCTGCGGTACCCTGCCATTCTTGCCCTAATAAGATCTCAATCAACGGCTTGGCAATAATGCATAAACCAAACATAACTGGGAATATGACTACTGCAGCAAATTGCAAAGTTAATAAGTACGATGCATCAAGTTTCTTCGTATCGTGCTGTATCGCACTTAACATAGGAAAAGTAACTTTTTGAATTACCCCTGTCAAAGTAACCGCAGGTAAACTAGACAGCCTATTCGCTTGATTGAATAAACCAAGCTGAACGGCTGTAAACTGCTTACCGATAATTAGACTATAAATATTATTGTAAATAGTATCTAACAGGCCAGATAAGAGTAGCTTTGAACCAAAACCAAATAGATTTTTAAAGGATTCTTTAGAAAACTTGCGCTTAGGCCTCCAAGGCACCAAAATATTTAGCATCAATACATTGATGATTGCTAATGCTAGTTGTTGAGCCACTAACGCCCACACACCATGATCAAAATAAGCCAAAGCCAATGCTAATAGACTGCTACAAGTAAGTGCAATGAAGTTGCACTTAGCTTGCGTTTTAAAGTTTAAGCTTACACTGAGTTTGACAATGGGAATTGCCGAAAAAGTATTAATCACGACAACGAGTGCAATAACTCTGGTTAGTGTAGTTAATTCTGGTTGCTGATAGAATTGGGCAATATAAGGGGCGCAGAAAAATAGTAATAGGTAACAGCCTATGGATACACCAAGACTGAAATAGAAAGTAGTCGCAAAATCAGACTCATCTCTGTCTGTCTTTCGTATCAATGCAGCGTTGAACCCGCTATTAATAAACACATTAGCAACCGCAATAAATATCGTTAGCATGGCAATTAAGCCAAATACTGCCGGACCTAAGATATTAGCCAGAACTAAGCTTGTGGCTAAAGCTATTGCTTGTGTGCCTAAACTATCTAATGCACTCCAAATAAAACCACTTTTAATTTTTTTCTTGTCGTGCATGAACTTAATTACTGACTAATTGTACAAGGTACTTACCATACTCATTTTTTTTCATCGGCTCCGCCAGCGCAAGTATTTGTTCTGCCGTTAACCAATTATTACGCCATGCGATTTCTTCTAAACAGGCAATTTTAAGCCCTTGGACATGTTGAATTGTCTGTACAAAATTAGAGGCTTCATGAAGACTTTCATGTGTTCCCGTATCGAGCCAAGCAAAGCCTCGACCTAATAGCTCGACATGCAGTGTACCTTCTTCTAAATACATCTGGTTAATACTGGTTATTTCTAACTCTCCTCGTAATGAGGGCTTTACTTTTTTAGCTTTCTCAACGACTGAATTATCGTAAAAATATAACCCTGTAACGGCAAAATTAGATTTCGGTTTAGCTGGTTTTTCTTCAATAGAAATAGCTTTTAAGTTCTCATCAAACTCAACGACTCCAAAACGTTCAGGATCCTTAACATGATAACCAAATACAGTTGCACCACTTTCACGGTGACTTGCACTTGCTAATGTTTTAGGGAAACCTTGACCATAAAAGATATTATCACCTAAAACCAAACACACAGAACTGTTACCAATGAACTCTTCACCGATAATGAATGCTTGGGCAAGCCCTTCAGGATTAGGCTGTACTGCATACTCTAGTTGAATACCAAAATCTGAGCCATCACCTAAAATTCGCTGAAAACTCTGAAGGTCTTCTGGCGTGGTTATAATTAAAATATCTTTAATTCCAGCCAACATTAAAGTAGATAATGGGTAATAAACCATCGGTTTATCATATAAAGGCAGTAATTGTTTGGAAACACCACGAGTTAAGGGATATAGGCGTGTGCCAGACCCCCCAGCTAGAATAATCCCTTTCATATTATTGCTCCGTTTTGTTAAGGTTTATTTCACCAAGGCGTTCTCGTTGGTAGGAACCATCTTGCACATTTTGACACCAGTCGAGGTTATTTAAGTACCACAGTACTGTTTTTCTAAGGCCCGTTTCGAATGTTTCAAGTGGCTTCCAATTAAGCTCTTTGCTCATTTTGGTTGAGTCTATAGCGTAACGTCTATCGTGACCTGGGCGGTCATTTACATGCTTTATAAGTGAAGAATATGTAGTTAATAATTCACCCTCTTTCGATTTCAGCTCTTTATGTTTAATTGGCGCTAACTCATCTAAAAGATCGCAAATCATTTTTACGACTTCTATATTCTGCATTTCATTATGCCCGCCAATATTGTAAGTTTCTCCGACTTTTCCTTCTGTCACCACTTTATATAAGGCACGGGCATGATCTTCTACATATAACCAATCACGGATCTGATCACCTTTACCATAAATCGGCAGCTCTTTCCCCTCTAAAGCATTTAATATCACTAATGGAATAAGCTTTTCAGGAAAATGATAAGGGCCGTAATTATTTGAACAATTGGTGACGATTGTTGGAAAGTTATAGGTACGAGCCCAAGCTCTTACTAAATGATCACTCGATGCTTTACTTGCAGAGTATGGGCTACTTGGTGCATAAGCTGTTTGCTCTGTAAATAATGGCAAACTCTGAGGTTGCTGCTCATTTTCTTCCAGAGCAAGGTCTGCTGGGTGTGGCAGATCACCATACACTTCATCTGTCGAAATATGATGAAATCTAAATTTTTCTTTAACATTACCTTCTAATGTATTCCAGTACTGACGAGCAGCTTCAAGTAAATTATAGGTGCCGATTATATTTGTTTGAATAAACTCTGCAGGGCCTGTAATTGAACGATCAACATGACTTTCCGCAGCCAAGTGCATCACAGCATCTGGTTGATATTGCCTAAAAATGCGATCAAGTTCTTCACGGTCACAGATATCTACCTGCTCAAAAGTATAACGCTCACTCGAATCAACCGATTTCAATGACTCTAAATTACCTGCATAAGTCAGTTTATCAACATTAATAGCGGAGTCTTTTGTGTTTTCAATGATATGGCGTATAACCGCAGAGCCTATAAAACCAGCTGCACCTGTTACTAAATATCTCATTTTAATCCTTTTAGGGGCTCTAGAGCTTACCCTGCTCTAAAGCTTTTACTTATAGCTACTTGATAAAGACTCTATTGCCTATACCATTTTGCTTATCTGCTGTATTTGCGAATATTACCATATTCGATGGCGTTTTAAATTCATCTAAGTTTTTAATTAGGTAAAATGGCTGGGTATTCCTTAGCGTGTTAGCCAGCAAAGCATCATATCCACAAGTACTCATCTCAATGCGTTCCCCTGATTTCCATCTCTTCCATTCATTTAGTAAGCACCTTGCTTTTTTAATAAGCTTGGATAATGTTTGAGGAACAAAGACTTGATTTGATAAATAGCTATTTGGCTAAGTTGACTAAGCCGGAGATAATCTTGAAATTATTGGCCTTGGATCATAAAAATGAAGGGATAAAAACGAAAAAAGTCGTTAAAAAACAAGTAAAAGTATCTTATTTCCGTACAGCAGTTTTACATCAATTTTCGTACCATTTAGCTTTGACAAAAAAATGCCACCTTTCGGTGGCATTACACACGGGATTATTTCTATTTACTAGAAATGCTTTTCACAGCTCAAGGTTAGTGTTTGTATAACTTAACCTTAAGCTTATTATTACTTCCAACTTTTCATTTTATGCCCTTTTAAAGCATAGAAAAGGATAAATAAATAACAAGGCAACATCACAATATAGGCTGCCTGTTGGGCATCAGCGCTTTTAACTCCGCCACTTGCCAAACCCCAAAATAACGGGCCAAATGCACCACCGGCTATACCCATCACAAGTAAGCCCGAGCCTACACTCGTTAGTTTGCCTAAACCTGATAATGCTAACGGCCACACTGCTGGCCAAACAATCGCATTAGCAAAGCCTAGCACAGCGATGAGTAATAAGGTATCAGGAAGTACCGATTTTAGGCCTAGTAATGTTGAAATAAAAACAGACTCATTGCTTACTGTAACAATTGCTATTGTAAGCGCACAACCCAAAATCGCAGAAATTGTTAGTGCAACTTGCTGCGACAATATGCGTGGAATTAATAAAATTCCTAAAAAGTAACCCAATACCATACAACCCATAGTGTATGAAGTCATAACACTATACTTTTCAACACCTAATGAAAGTGCGAAGCTGCCAATTGTATCGCCAGCAATTACTTCAACAGCTACATAAACGAATAATGCAACAATCCCTAACGCAAGGCTTGGGTGGCTCAGCGCCTCCTTTACTTGCCCTGGTTTTTGCTCATCAGCATCGTCGATTAGCTCTGGTAATGGCATTTTAGTCACGGCAAAACCGAGTACACCAATAAAAATCGCCATTCCTAAATAAGGGAGTATTAAACCATTTGCCATGGCATCGATATCAGCTTGGGTTAATTCTTTACCAACAAACCCCGTAAAATCACTTAAAATCAGCGCGGTAAAAACAATCGGTGCAATAACCCCAGCTCCTTTGTTGAGTATCCCCATGACACTCACGCGTGCTGCCGCGGACTCTTCTGGTCCAATTCTCACTACGTATGGATTAACAGCTGTTTGTAGCAAAGTTTGACCCGCGCCCATAACAAGTTGAGCAAATAAAAACAGTGCAAACACTTGCGTTTTAGCCGCAGGAATAAACAATAGCCCTGCTACCATCATGGTTGCCATTCCCAGCGCCATGCCATTTTTATAGCCCACTTTTCGAATGATCATCGCCGATGGGATCGCTGTAAATGTTACTGCAATATAAAATGAGAAAATTATCAGTGATGCCTGAAACGGTGAAAGCTGTAAAATTTGTTGTAAAAACGGCATTAACGAGCCATTTAACCATGTAGCAAAGCCTAAAATAAAAAACAGTGTCGCAACTATTGCCATTGGCACAAAGCTGCTTTGTTTATTCGTTTCTGACATAATGTTTCCCAATCACAGCATGCATTGGCCCTGCAATGCTGCTCATTTAGATTAATTATATAAAATTGATATTAAATATTTATAACACTATCGCAACAAAAATGACAGCGCTGACATATTTCTTTTAGATATGCGCTTAACTCACGCAAAGGTACACACTCTGCATCCGTTAAAATACATCACGTAGGCACGAATTTATTTCGCGCGAAGGAGCCACACTCTGCAACCGTTAAAAACACACCACGTAGGCACGAATTTATTTCGCGCGAAGGAGCCACACCTGCAACCGTTAAAAACGCGCCATATAATAGGCGCGAATTTATTTCGCGCGAAATACCTTAAACATTACTCTCCAACAAAAGTAACGCGACTGGTTTGCTGCTCATTTAAGCGAGTACGCAGAGCTATTTTTGCCTTACTATCAACCTTTACTGGCTCAACATAAGACTGCCAGCTTTGGCCGTTATCGAGGCTGTACTCAATGCTCAAATAAGCAAAGGCGCTGTTGGCATACAGCTTACCATTTTCAATCACTCCACCTGGCACAGGCAAGTGTAAATTAATGCCACCTTGAGCTAGTTTTTCAAGCTCTTTTAAGCCAACGGCACTTGAAAACTCCGCCCAATCTTTTGCTTGTTTTTTACTATCAACGCTTTGCCCTTCCCAATCAGCTTTGTGCCATGCACGCTCTGCAACCGATAAAATACGTGGGAAGATCATCGCTAGCACTTGATCTTCGGTACGGATTGTTTCTGACCAAACTTGACCCTGCATACCTAAAATATTCTCAGGTTTTTCAAGCTTAGGTAACGGGCGACCAACTAACGCCTCTAGATTAACAATTGGCTCGCGAGTGCGTGTGTAATCAGCATTGGCATACACATCATCTGGCATGTAGTTGAACGCTTTTTTGGTGTCGGTGTAACGGGTTGCCCAGTAATAACCACGCTCTTCAGGGTTTGCCTCGTACGGGTGATCAAAATACAAATGCGTACCATGCGATAACACCACTTGGTAACCGGCATTAGCTAAGCGATACGCTCTATCTGCAACCCCCCACTCCCAGATGTTATCCCACGTATTAACGGTAAAGGTTTTATTTGGAAACTCATCACGCTTAAACGAATTTTCACGATCATACATGATGCCATCTTCCCATATACCCGGAGAGATGCCACGTTTCTCAAGTAAGGTCGCAACACGCTGAGTAAAATAGGGTTTTAAATCTGCAGGGCCTGCAACACCATTATTAGGATCAGCAAACAGCGCCTGACAAATCGGCGAGCCAATCCACGAACCAGCCCCCACTTCATCACCACCTATGTGTAGATTTTTTAGCTGCACACCCGCTTCGCGGTACATCTGCTGTAGTTCATAGGTCACTTTATCTAAGAATGCGTAGGTTGAATCCATACATACATTCATCGAGTTATCTTTGTAGTTTTGAACTGTCATGTATACAGAGGTGTCTTTAGGATCGGTCAATAAATATTGTGTTGCAGGGCCAATATCTACTTTTTGAATTTCCTTATTAGCTGACTGTGACTTGATGTTATTTTTAGCTGTTTTTTCAGCTTCTTCAAGCAGGTTGTGGTATCGCGCTTCCATTGCTTTAATTGAGGCACGCGCATGACCTGGCCCTTCAACTTCTGGGATAATTTGAATATGACGATCTTTGGCAAATTTTAATAGCTCAACAAATTCATCACGTTTTAAGTAACCATTACCTGAGCCTGATTTAAATGGCCCCGTACCAAGTTGCGTTAATAAACACTCGCGCTCTTCTAAATCAAAACAGCGATAGCCGCCAACATCGGTAAGTTCAGGTAAGCCTGGGATCTCAAGACGCCAACCTTCATCCTCTGAAAAGTGCCAATGTAGCTTATTCATTTTATAGCGAGCCATTTGCTCAACAAGTTTGAACATGGCCTCTTTGCCATGATAGTTACGACCGTTATCGTAATGCATGCCACGCCAGCCATAACGCGGAGCATCTTCTAATTCAAGACGTGGTAAATTTGCAGAGTCTTTACTGCCTGCTGGAATTAAGTTTAATACACTTTGCATCGCATAAAATACGCCAGCATTATCACTGCCTACGATATTAATGACATCATCGTCAATTTCCAGTGTATAACTGTCTGCTTTACCTGTATTTAAAGAAGGATCAACGTTTAGGCGAATGATTTTTTCTTTGCCAAGGCTTATATGGTCAGGTTGAGCTTTTAAACTAATTCCATAGTCATCTTGCAGGTCTTGCATGAAGACCATGACTTCATGTTTAAGCTGGCCTTGGTAACTAATTTGCCAATCACTGTTTAGTGTTGTTGTACCACGGTTAAAATCAACTTTTTGCGGTTTCGGAATAATTCGTTTTAATGCATCGTCTTTAGTTACTTCGACTTTATCTTCCTTGTTTCTTTCAAAACGCACTTTGGCCGTTGCCAAAACAGATAAATCTTTTGGTTCGTTGTAACGGTATAGTTGGTTATCACGAGTGAACGGCGTAACAAACTCTTTAAAGTCCTCAGTGTCCGTATTGGCAAAGATGGCTGGCTTACTCTTACCTGCTACAAAAAATGCACGCGGCATAAAATCACTGTATGCAACAATCCACACTTGCGCATCGAAAGGAATATCTAAACTTTCCCCTGCCGCTAACCCTTTGAATGAACGGGTTGGCACAAGACGATGTAAGTCACCATTAACATGTTCAATATTAAGACCTGCGACATGCTCTGTTGAAATTTTACGAACCGAATGGATATAAAGTTGCCAATCACTTTCACCTGCAGGTAACGCAACATCAGAGCGGTTGTTAAGGGTGATTTTTCCTAAAAAGCCCGCGTCTCTATTACGAAAGTTATCTTCAACTGAAAACAGTAACTCGGTATCTTTAGCAAACTGATTTACCTGCGACTGTGTGAGTGTCGCGTTTGCCATTATAGGCGCTGCCATTATCATTGCAGCGAGTGCAGACTTTTTAAAACCCATTACTTTCTCCTCGTTTATGCCCTGAGTTTACGGTATTTTTTCCGTATTACTTGTCATTTTTGTTTATTATTCATACCTATCATATAAAAACTAAAATGACAGCGCTATCATTTTATCGGAAATAAACGGGAAGATGTGGGCGTGGAACTTGTTTCGCGTGAAGATTTAAGCGCGCCATACAAGCATAACGCCTACGGTGGTAGGCGTGAAATTTATTTCACGCGAAGATGCATGTTGCAAAACTCTAAAACGCGCCATGCAAGCATGACGCCTACGGGGGTAAGCGTGAAACTTATTTCACGCGAAGGTGCATATTGTGAAATCTGTAAAACGCGCCATGCAAGCATGACGCCTACGGGGGTAGGCGTGAAATTTATTTCACGCGAAGATGCATGTTGCAAAACTCTAAAACGCGCCATGCAAGCATGACGCCTACCCCCGTAGGCGTGAAATTTATTTCGCGTGAGATTAAACCTTAATGCAAAGATACTTTTCTTCAAGGTACTCATCTAATCCTTGATGACCACCTTCACGGCCTAAGCCAGATTGCTTTACACCACCAAATGGCGCTACGGGGTTTGAAATGAGGCCTTCGTTAATACCAATCATGCCGTATTCAAGTGCTTCGCTTACGCGATAAACTTGCTTGATATTTTCACTGTAAAAATACGCAGCTAAACCATAAGGTACATCGTTAGCAAGCTGCAAGACTTCTTGTTCATCATCAAAAGCAATTATGCTGACTACAGGGCCAAACACTTCATCATGGTAGATATCCATCTGTGGTGTCACATCAGTTAAAATTAATGGCGCTTGAAAGCTACCTTCAAGTTCGCTGTTATCACCAATTAATGACGCCCCTTTATCAACCGCATCTTGCACAAGCGTTTGTACTTTCTCTTTTGCTTTAGGATAAATTAATGGGCCAATATCCACCCCGTCATCAAGGCCATTGCCTACCTTTAACTCAGCCACTTTGTCTGTGAGTTTTTCAAGCACCGTCTCTAGTACCGAGCGCTGAACAAAAATTCGGTTTGCGGCGACACAGGTTTGCCCTGCGTTTCTAAACTTAGCCCCCATAAGGCCAGCAACTGCTTCATCTAAATCGGCATTTTCAAAAATAATAAACGGTGCATTACCACCAAGTTCCATCGATGTGTTCTTAATTGTAGATGCGCACTGTGAAAGTAACTGCTTACCTACACCGGTTGAACCTGTAAATGTGAACTTACGTACACGCTCAGATCCGGTCATGATCTCGCCAACCATTTTAGCATTCTCCGAGACCACCACATTTAATGCCCCTTTTACAAACCCTGCTTTATCGGCAAGGTAAGCCAAAGCAATTGCACATAAAGGGGTATGCTCAGAAGGTTTAATCACGAAACTACACCCCGCTGCATATGCAGGGGCAACCTTACGAGTGATCATGGCGATTGGGAAGTTCCACGGTGTAATGCCTGCAACGACACCGATTGGCTGCTTTATGGTTGATAGACGATGTTGGCCGTCTGTAGCTGGTATGTTGTCGCCGTAACTACGCTTTGCTTCTTCACTAAACCACTTAATAAAGCCTGCGCCGTATTCAACCTCACCTAATGCTTCTTTTAAAGGTTTACCTTGCTCTTTGGTCATCAGCTCAGCAAGTTGCTGTTTGTGCTCAATAACCAACTCATACCAGCGACGCAACGTTTCACTACGCTCAGTCGCCGTTGTTTGTTTTAGCTTGCTAAATGCCTCGTCAGCACGTTTAATGGCCAGCTCAACGCCAGCTTCATCAATATCAGACACATCGGTAATTGCTTGTCCGGTTGCAGGGTTATCTACACTAAAACGCTGGCTCGTAGAATAAAAGTCACCATCGATAAACGAATCAGAAAAAACTAAATCAGACATAAAACCTCCTAGTAAAGCGGACCGCAAAAAACAAAAAACCGCTGTAGAGACCAAGCAACTACAGCGGTTTTTAGGTATTCAAAGCCGTTAAGAATTAATGCTCTTCATTAACGATATTGAGATTATACTTTGGAATTTCAACTACCAGATCTTCGTCTTTAATAATTGCTTGGCAACCAAGACGAGACTCAGGCTCAAGACCCCATGCTTTATCCAACATGTCGTCTTCTAGCTCATCACTTTCATCTAAAGAATCAAAGCCTTCACGAATAATTAAGTGGCATGTTGTACACGCGCATGACTTTTCACAGGCATGCGGAATACTAATACCATTTTTAAGCGCAACATCTAATACGGTTTCGCCTGTAGGAGCTTCAATTGCAGCGCCTTCTGGGCATAACTCTTCGTGTGGAAGAAAAATAATTTGTGGCATACCTTACCTCGTTAAACTTCGTCTACTGACTGCCCTTGCAGCGCTTTTTTGATTGATGCATCCATTCTACGCGCAGCAAATTCGCTACTTGCATTGTCGACAGCTTCAATTGCTGCTTTAATTTCTGCCGGTGTTGTTGCGCTTTCGCGTACCGCAACAAGTTTAGCAATTTCTGCTTTTAACGCAGCTAATTCTTGTTCATCAAGTAATGCACTGTCAGTTGCCAGTGATGCTTCTAGTGCTTCAACAACGCGTAACGCTTCAACTTGTTGCTCTTTAAGCATACGCGCTTGCATGTCGTCTTTGGCATTACTCATTGAGTCTTTTAGCATGTTCGCAACTTGGTCATCCGATAAACCAAATGATGGTTTTACTTGGATTTCAGCTTGCACACCGGTTGATTTTTCCATTGCCGATACACTTAATAGGCCATCAGCATCAACTTTAAAGGTTACGCGAATATGCGCAGCACCTGCTGCCATGGCCGGAATACCTTTTAAGCTGAATTTTGCCAGCGAGCGGCAATCATCAACAAGCTCACGCTCACCTTGTAGTACATGCAGTGACATCGCCGTTTGACCATCTTTAAACGTGGTGAACTCTTGTGCACGTGCTACAGGAATAGTGGTATTACGTGGAATGATTTTCTCAACCAAGCCACCCATGGTCTCAAGACCCAATGACAGTGGTAATACGTCTAATAGCAGCATGTCTGAATCTGGCTTATTGCCAACCAGTACATCTGCTTGTAATGCTGCACCAAGTGCTACTACGCGATCAGGGTCAATAGAAGTCAGTGGCTCTTTATCAAAAAATGCCGCAACTTGAGAGCGTACAATTGGCATACGTGTCGAGCCGCCAACCATTACCACTTGCAGTACTTCTTCGTTTTCGATACCCGCATCTTTTACTGCACGGCGACAAGAACGCAGTGTTTTCTTCACAAGACCAAGTGCTAGTTCATCAAACGTTTCGCGAGTAACTTCAACTTTGTGGCTTTGGCCATCAAACTCTAAGCCTACATTCACAGTTTGGTATTGGCTTAGCGCTTCTTTACAGGCTTTTGCTTTATTAATAAATAAACGCAGTACCGATGCAGAAAGCTCGCTCACACCGGTTTGTTTTTTGAAGTAATCTACCAATAGCGAGTCAAAATCGTCACCACCAAGGCTTGAGTCACCGCCAGTAGCAAGCACTTCGAATACGCCTTGGTGTAAACGTAAAATAGAAATATCAAACGTACCGCCACCTAAATCGTATACGGCGATAATACCTTCTTGGCCTGAATCAAGGCCATAAGCAACAGCCGCAGCCGTTGGCTCGTTTAGTAAACGTAATACGTTGATACCAGCAAGTTCAGCGGCATCCTTAGTGCTTTGGCGCTGTGCATCATCAAAATACGCTGGCACAGTAATAACCGCACCTAAAATATCTTGGCCTGCAAAGCTGTCTTCTGCGCGAAGTTTCAAGGCTTTTAAAATTTCACTCGATGCAGTGACTGGGCTAATTGCGCCCGCAACGGTGCTGATTGCTAACGAGCCATCATGCTCACAAAATTGATACGGCAGTTGACCATAGCTTTTTTCGATTTCAGCCTGTGTTTTACCTAAGAAACGCTTCACTGAGATCAAAGTATTAGCAGGGTCTTGAGTGGCAGCTGCCGCCGCTCGTTCACCCACCACGATGCTATCTGCTTGGTATTGCACAACCGATGGTAGCATCGCATTGCCTGCTAAATCAGTCAGTGTGCGGGCTTCGCCGCTTTGCACTGTAGCAACTAACGAGTTAGTCGTACCAAGGTCAATACCGACTGCTAATTTGTGCTCGTGTGGTGCCGCGCTCTGCCCCGGCTCAGCAATTTGCAATAATGCCATAATGCTCTTTTTAAACTCTTAAATAGCTGCTTTATACAACTAATAATTAATCATCAAATAAACTGTCTTCAATGCGCTCAAGTTCATCTCGCAATTTATAAACGAACTTTAATTTACGAATATTATCCGCAGCTGCTTGCCATTGTTGTTCATCATTGCTGGCTAATTGCTCAGCAAGTTCACGACTATATTGCTTGTCTAACTGTTTAATTTGCGTTTCAAACTGCGCGATGGCTGCATCAGGATCTGCGGCATTTTCAAGCTCTTCGAGTTCTTCGCGAAGTTCCATTTGCTGCATTAAGAAATGTGGGTCTTGTAAGGTTTGCTGTTCAGCACGAATATCGACACCTAGCTCACTCAACATGTACTCTGCACGCTTCACGGGGTGTTTTAAAGTTTGTAACGCATCATTGATTTCAGCTGCATTTTGCACAGCAAGTAACTTATCGCGGCTGCTTGAACTGGCATGGCGATCAGGGTGAACTGCACGTTGCAGCTCAAGGTAGTGTTTATTTATCGTCGCTAAATCAATATTGTAATCAACTGGAATTGCAAATAATTCAAAGTAACGCATTACATTATCCAACTAGGTGAACAGGAAATAACAAAGCCCTACATAGGCAGGGCTTCAAGCGAGGAAAATTTTTTGAACTTAAACCGTGAAGCTTTCGCCACATCCACACTCATCAGCTTGATTCGGGTTATTAAACTTAAACCCTTCATTCAAACCTTCTTTGGTGTAATCAAGTTCAGTGCCATCAATGTACACTAAGCTTTTCGCATCAACGATTACTTTTACACCACGGCTTTCAAAAATTTCGTCGCCTTCTGCTAAGTCGTCAACAAACTCAAGAACATAAGCAAGACCTGAACAGCCCGTCGTTTTAATGCCAACGCGTAGGCCAATGCCTTTGCCGCGATTTGCTAAAAATGATTCTACGCGGTTTGC
>VAOY01037009.1_pt1:0-2500 | contig 84439 bp, 75 predicted proteins | sample 3393881 | NCBI WGS metagenome assembly VAOY01 (sample SAMN08290430, study PRJNA428436) | hydrothermal vent metagenome | isolation source: Deep-sea hydrothermal vent chimney | place: Indian Ocean: Southwest Indian Ridge
AAATATTCCCGGCAACGTCCTACTCTCCCACGCTAGTCTCCCGCGCAGTACCATCGGCGCTCCAGGGCTTAACTGCCGTGTTCGAAATGGGAACGGGTGTTTCCCCTGTGCTATAATCACCGGAAAATTCTTTTTAAAAAAACGATGGGAAATTGACGGGTTGTTCCGTAACGATAAAATTTTGGTAAAGTCGTTCGGCTTATTAGTACTGCTCGGCTAAATACATTACTGCACTTACACCTGCAGCCTATCAACGTCGTAGTCTACAACGAGCCTTATTACCTTATGGTAGAGATATCTAATCTTGGGATCGGTTTCGCGCTTATATGCTTTCAGCGCTTATCCGGTCCGAACATAGCTACCCAGCCGTGCTCCTGATGGAACAACTGGTACACCAGAGGTTCGTCCACTTCGGTCCTCTCGTACTAGAAGCAGATTCCCTCAAATATCTTGCGCCCACGGCGGATAGAGACCGAACTGTCTCACGACGTTCTAAACCCAGCTCACGTACCACTTTAATGGGCGAACAGCCCAACCCTTGGGACCTTCTCCAGCCCCAGGATGTGATGAGCCGACATCGAGGTGCCAAACCTCCCCGTCGATGTGAACTCTTGGGGGAGATAAGCCTGTTATCCCCGGAGTACCTTTTATCCGTTGAGTGATGGCCCTTCCATACGGAACCACCAGATCACTAAGTCCTGCTTTCGCACCTGCTCGGTCCGTCGACCTCGCAGTCAAGCTCCCTTATGCCTTTGCGCTCTACGTACGATTACCAACCGTACTGAGGGAACCTTTGAGCTCCTCCGTTACCTTTTAGGAGGAGACCGCCCCAGTCAAACTACCCACCTAACACTGTCTCTCGCCCGGATTCACGGGTCGGGATTAGAGTCCTAGCAATACAAGGGTGGTATTTCAAGATTGGCTCCACCCGGACTAGCGTCCGAGCTTCATAGCCTCCCACCTATCCTACACATGTAGAACCAGAATCCAATGCTAAGTTGTAGTAAAGGTTCACGGGGTCTTTTCGTCCTGCCGCGGGTAGCCGGTATCTTCACCGACACTTCAATTTCGCTGTGCTCCAGGTCGAGACAGTGCTCAATTCGTTACACCATTCGTGCAGGTCGGAACTTACCCGACAAGGAATTTCGCTACCTTAGGACCGTTATAGTTACGGCCGCCGTTTACTGGGGCTTCATTTCAAAGCTTCGCACCGAAGTGCTAACCTCTCCATTTAACCTTCCAGCACCGGGCAGGTGTCAGTCCCTATATTTCGTCTTGCGACTTAGCAGAGACCTGTGTTTTTAGTAAACAGTCGATTGAGCCTGGTCACTGCGACCCCTTTCAGCTCCAGACGCGAAGTCTTTCACCTAATAGGGGCACCCCTTCTCCCGAAGTTACGGGGCTAATTTGCCGAGTTCCTTAACCTGGATTCTCACAAGCGCCTGAGGATACTCTCCTCGCCCACGTGTGTCCGTTTACGGTACGGTCAGCGCAGCATCTAACATAGAGGATTTTCTTGGCAGCATGATTAGGGTCAGTTTATGAGCTAAGCTCTCCTATTCGTGTCTCAGGATAATGTTCCGGCGGATTTGCCTACCAGAACTCCCTACGCACTTAAACCCGGACTATCAAAACCGGGCTGACCTTTCACTTCTGCGTCCCCCCATAGTTCAAACAATGTTGCACTGGTACAGGAATATTAAACCTGTTTTCCATCGCCTACGCCTTTCGGCCTCGGCTTAGGGTCCGACTAACCCTGAGCAGATTAACTTTACTCAGGAAACCTTGGGCTTGCGGCGAGCCTGCATTTCACAGGCTTTATCGCTACTCATGCCAGCATACTCATTTCCATTTCCTCCAGCTGCCCTCACGGGTCAACCTTCGACGGTCGATGGAACGCTCGCCTACCACTCTTGTTAAATCAACAAGAATCCATAGCTTCGGTGCGATGCTTAGTCCCGGAAATTATCGGCGCAAAACCCCTCGACTAGTGAGCTATTACGCTTTCTTTAAAGGATGGCTGCTTCTAAGCCAACCTCCTAGCTGTCTGGGCGATTTGACATCCTTTATCACTTAGCATCGACTTTGGGACCTTAGCTGATGATCTGGGTTGTTTCCCTTTCGTTCATGAAGCTTATCCCCCATGAGCTCACTGCCATGCAACATGATACCGGTATTCGGAGTTTAATTGGGGTCGGTAAGCTTGTAGGCCCCCTAGCCCATTCAGTGCTCTACCCCCGGCACACTAACATGACGCTGCCCCTAAAGGCATTTCGGCGAGAACCAGATATCTCCGAGTTTGATTGGCCTTTCACCCCTAACCACAGCTCATCCCCCAGCTTTTCAACGCTGGTGGGTTCGGACCTCCATCCCGTGTTACCGGGACTTCATCCTGGCCATGGCTAGATCACTCGGTTTCGGGTCTACCGCATGTTACTCAACGCCCTATTCAGACTTGCTTTCGCTACGGCTCCGACCTTTTAGTCTTAACCTTGCAACA